>Ga0163153_10001191_pt1 | contig 41675 bp, 43 predicted proteins | sample OliLakLV19MP6IB1_FD_148629 | JGI IMG/M metagenome (GOLD analysis project Ga0163153, IMG submission 148629) | Freshwater microbial mat bacterial communities from Lake Vanda, McMurdo Dry Valleys, Antarctica - Oligotrophic Lake LV.19.MP6.IB-1 | ecosystem: Environmental > Aquatic > Freshwater >... | reverse complement strand
GACATGTGCCGCTTGGCGCTGTCCGGAACGCCCAGGCAGGTCATCGAGCAGATCGAGCGACTGGCGGATCTCGGAGTTACCCAAGTCAACCTTGGCGGGCCGCTCGGCCCCGATCCGGCCGAGGCGATCCGGTTGATGGGTGAGCAGGTGATCCCTTACTTCCGCTCCGGTACTTGAGCGCCGCTGCGTGTGCCTTGGCTATCTTCAACACCCCGACTCAAAATTCCGCTCAGCCATGCTGCCAGCTGTTTTCATCGCCGGGCGACAAGCCCAACACTTCTCCGCTGGTGGTGACGCCCAGGCCGCTGACGGTGCGGTTGGCGTAGGAAAAATAGCTGGCCACCTGGTTGATTTCCAGAATTTCGCCATCGCTTAAGCCCGCGGCACGCAACTGATCAATGTCGGATTGGCAGATGTCACCCGGAGTCTGGGTGAGCTTGCGGGCATAGCGCAGTGCGGCAGATTCGGCGGCTGTAAAGGGATCCCCGGGTGAATCGGTGCACAATTGTTCCAGGCAGCGAGCAAATTTTGTTGCCTGGTCAGCCAGCAAATTCCGCATCCCGCTGCTGTGGTGTTGCTCGCAGTACTCACAGCCGTTCAAGCGGCTGACCAGCACACCGATGGACTCCAGGAACCACACCGCCAGCTTGTTGCCGCTGTGGTGCAAAACCGCTTTATACAGCGCCATGTGCCCTTCCATAGAGTGCGGCCTGAGGCTGTGTACCTGCAACACCTTGTCAACCTGCCCCTGTGGCCCGCTGACACGCCGGTACAGTTGGGCAAGCTTCCCTTCTGCTTCTTCAGGTGTAATGGTTTTTATAAACGCCACGGGCGAAGTTCTCCTTTATCAATGGTCAGTAGTGTCTGGTCAACTTACAAGGTCACGAGCCAAGATCAAGTATTGGCGAGGGTTACAGAGCGATTTATTTTGGTGGCGATTTGCAATCAGTTTACTCTCATTCAGGCTCACGAACTTCCAGAGCTTGATAACTCTAAGGCAGTTTCAGTTGCTTCAGGCATGATGCCGCAATGTCGGGTCCCACCATCAACACAATTAGCCACGAACATTCTGGGCAGCGGCCGGTTCTCATACTCAGCCAGGGCATCTTCAACCAACGCTCGGGAACCGTTATTGCAATGGCGCTTACCAGCCAGGAGCAAAGGGCAAGCTATCCGTTGACCCACGAACTCGAAAAATCAAGATTACCCAAGCGCTCCTGGGTTAAGATCAGTCAAATCCGTACGCTTTCAACCGAACGAATTGGCAAAAAGATCAGCGCAGTCGATCCAGAAGAACTCGCGCACATCATTGAAGGCCTGAATGAAATTATTGGAGCCTGAAAGCTTAAGCGAGGGCGGTGCCTTGCGCAACTGCTCAACACGTACCCAGGTCGAAACAGTCACTTTAAGGAGATAGCTTATGCAACAGTCTTTCGGTTGGCAGCCACTCAACCCGATTAAATCGCCGGGTCAGGCGTTCCGGCTGCATGTGGTCGCCCTTTCCGCTATAGCGTGTGCTTTCAGCGCGGGCTTTGTGCAGGCACAGTCGAGCGGACTCGGTGCCTACTCCGGCACCATCAAGGTATCGGGAACAGAAGTTGGTCCCGAAGTAAGTTATAGCGCGAGTATCCAGATCAGCTTGCCGGTTACCAACCGCGATGGATCTTCCATCAACGCTGAGTTTTTTGGCGGGGAAGCGCCGAACGCAACCGTTTCTATCTCGCAGTGGGACTCCTCCTACACGGAAACCTCCGCGGATTCAGATGGCAAGTTCAGTAGTTGGAAATGTAAACTGGCCGCACCGGTCGAGATCTCCACGACCCCAACCGGTGTCCTCAACGTGGACCTGGAAGCGAAGACACACGCCTTATCCATCACCTTGTTATCCACCGAGGATGTTGCGTTCGACTGCGAGAACTCACGCTCCGGCGCCTACCAAAAAAAAGAAGGGGTGATACTATACATTGGCACGGGCTCCCCTGGCATGCAGTTCGAGAACCCTTTGCCATTTACTGACGCAGCGCATTTGACCGCGAACTACACCTTGATGCCGACCCCGGAAACCAAGGGACAGTATGGCCCCATTATCCAGGAGTGGGATCTGCAGCTTACGGACTGATCGTGCTGCAGGGACCCCGTCAGTCGCGCCCCGGGAGCCATTTTGCAAAGGAACTCTCCGGAGGAACTCTCCGGACACCCATATCTTTTCCTGACAAACTAAAAATGGAAGACGCTCGGGATCGTTTGTCCGAATCGCCCCGAACAGCGAAGTCAACTCCAGCTTCTCCGGAACGACATCAACCGCGTCCACCTCGGATGCTCCAAGCGCGCGCGACTTGGACTGTTGAAACGCCCAGGCCGCAGAATATTGTTAGTGTTGTATTTACCGCGCAGTACATTTCTTTTAGGGGTGAGATTTGAGCGCAAATATCACTTGCAAACGAAGACGCTAGGCCCGCGGGCAGCGCAGCTCCTCACTGAGCTGAATGAGCTGCGACGCTCTACGTTCACCTTGGCAGATGTGTGCGCGATCACCGGCCTGGCGGCTGCAGCGGCGCGCAATCTCGTGCACAAGGCCCAGCAGCGAGGTTTGTTGACGCGCCTGAAGCCCGGCTTGTACAACCTGGTGCCCTTCGAACTCGGCCGGGCGACCGAGTACGTTGACAGCCCGTACCTGATCGCGCGTGAGCTCGCAGGCTCTGCACCCTACTTTTTGTCGCACGGTACCGCGCTTGAACTGCATCGCATGGTGACGCAGCCAAACTTCACGGTGTATGTGTCATGCACACGGCGCGTGCACCCGCAGACCGTCGGCGGCTATGACTTTTGGTTTGTCCACATCACTGCGGAACAAGAGTTCGGGGTCGTTAAGCACTGGGTCGACAAGGATCGCTTCGGGATGATCAGCGACATGGAGCGCACGATCATCGATGGTCTCCGGCATGCGGTATTTGCTGGTGGCATTAGCGAAGTCGCCAAGGGGTTGTGGATGAAGCGGGACGTACTGAAAGTCGACCGGCTGATAGACTACGCACGACGCCTCGGCTACCTGCTGGAACACTATGGCTTGGCCAATGCTTTGGTGCTGGAACCGCTGTGCGGCATGCTGACGGCAACTTACCAGCGGCTTGATCCACTGCTCCCCGCTGAGGGGCGTTCCGCTCACGTTGGCGACTCCAGCTCAACGTGACTCCCGAAGAACTCGATGCCGTAAGGATTGGCTAATGATTCCTCAGCGCAACATTTCCTTGATCTCGAACACGCTGGTGACCGCTGGCGGGTGGCTGATCGGTAACCTGCACAACAAAGAAAGTGCCAAGGCCTGTTGGAAAGAGATACTGGTAACATCTATCTCACCCCGGCAGCCGTGGATGCTTCAGATGACGATCCATCGAATCAATTGTTGGGAAGCTCTATTACCGAAGGCTGGACCCATTATGTCGAGCTGATGATGGTGCAGCAGGCCTTTGGCAACGACCCGGAACTGGCCATCGAGCCCCTTCCATTGAGTGCGGCCTGAGGCTGTGGACCTGCAACACCTTGTCAACCTGCCCCTGTGGCCCGCTGACACGCCGGTACAGTTGGGCAAGCTTCCCTTCTGCTTCTTCAGGTGTAATGGTTTCTATAAACGCCACGGGCGAAGTTCTCCTTTATCAATGGTCAGTAGTGTCTGGTCAACTTACAAGGTCACTGGAGACGAACCATGAACTTGGGCAAGACGCTGTTCGCGCAACTGATTCTGCCGCTGCGCTGCTCACTGATCTCACCCACTGCTACCCTTGGCTTGCTACCCCGAGGAACCGTGGTGCTTTAGGACTGTCTGATGTTGGTGTCTGGTGAGAGCAGTTTACCCCGAAAGTCTTTCATGCCGGCATTCACCAAAGAGGAATACCATGAAACGTTTAAGCCTGTATGCAGTTGCCATCGTGGTGCTGGGCCTGATTGGCGTCAGACTTTACGCCATGGACAGCAGCAATCAATCAAGCAACCAATCATCGAAATATGCCCCTGAAGATTCGTCACTGGCGGTTGCAACCTTTGCAGGTGGATGCTTCTGGTGTGTCGAATCCAGCTTCGAACAAGTCCCTGGCGTGGTAGAGGTGGTATCCGGTTTCAGCGGCGGCAAGGAAGTGAACCCCAGTTATCAGGAAGTTTCATCAGGCAAAACCAGCCATACCGAGGCAGTGCAAGTCTATTACGATCCCAGCAAGATCACCTATGAGGGATTATTGCAGAATCTCTGGCGCACCATGGATCCGACGGATGCCAATGGCCAGTTTGTCGATCGTGGGCAACAGTACCGGCCAGCTATTTTCTACATGAATGATGAGCAGCAGAAAGCAGCCGAGAAATCCAAGGCCGAATTGTCAAAGTCTGGTCACTACGACAAACCTGTGATCATTGAAGTAGCCCCCTTCACTGCTTTCTATCCTGCAGAGGACTATCACCAGGACTATTACAAGAAGAATCCAGTGCGCTACAAGTTCTACACCTTCAACTCCGGCCGCTATCAATTTGTGGACAAGATCTGGGGTGAAGGCCATAAGCTCGACTATACGGCCTACCAGCCTGCGAGCGATTCTGACAGCAAGTCCAATACGACATCGAAGGAGACACAGAGCATGAACGACGCCAAGGGCTTCGACGCCCAGTCATTCGTCAAACCTGACGACCAGGCTCTCCAGCAAAAGCTGACTCCGCTGCAGTACTCCGTGACGCAGGAAGACGGCACCGAGCGACCTTTTGACAACCCGATGAATGACGAGAAGCGGGCGGGTATTTATGTCGATATCGTTTCCGGTGAGCCCTTGTATTCTTCGACTGATAAATTCGATTCAGGCACTGGCTGGCCCAGCTTTACAAAACCGATCAAGGCCGATGCAGTGGTAGAAAAGAGCGACTTCTCGCTGTTCGGCAAGCGCACTGAAATTCGCAGCGCCGTCGCTGACTCGCACCTAGGACATGTATTTACAGACGGTCCGAAGCCAACCGGCCTTCGCTATTGCATGAACTCTGCAGCGATGCGCTTCATCCCCAAAGAGCAGATGGCTGCGGAAGGCTATGCGGCCTATGTCGACCAGGTTGAGTCGGTCGGTAAATCCCAGCTGAGGTCCAAGCAATAAGCTTACATAGGGTCGGCGGCGCATTACGCGCCGTCGTCTGAACTCTCGCACCCAATGTTAATGCCCAGTGCGGGAATCCACCCAGCGCTGTCCTTCCAGACGTCCATTGTGGTAATCAGCTCGCCGCTCACCTCGAACCGATCCGGGTATCGATTACCCTAAAATTTACGGCCCTGGATGACCGACGGGGTTGCTGGATGGGCACCTTCAAGCTGGCAAAATATAAGTTAATTCAGTAAGCTTGGTTCCCCCCGAGGCCCGCTGAGACTCAGCGAGATTTCAGGACAGAGGTTTGAGCAATGCGCAGAAAGTACCGAATTGACGACGAAGCCGAGATCAACATCACTCCGATGCTGGACATCGTGTTCATCATGTTGATCTTTTTTATCGTGACCACCTCGTTCGTCAAGGAAAAGGGCCTGGAAGTTTCGCGCCCATCAAATGCGCCACCCAAGGAAATCAAGCAGGATAAAGGCCCCATCGTGGTCAGAATCGATGCCAGCAGCCTGATCAGCATAAAAGGCCGCATTCTGGAAAAAGCAGCGGTTGAAGCCAATCTGGAACGCGAGAAAGCGGAAAAGCCCGATTCCACACTGATCATTGCCGCGCACCCTGAAGCCGAAACCGACTCTCTGGTAGCGATTCTGGATGCCGCCAAATCGGTTGGCATCGTCGGCGTAACCGTGGCTACCAGCTCCGCAGAGTGAATCCAATTTGGGTCTTTTGCAAAAGGCCGTCGATGACGGCCTTTTTTTGTATTTGGGCTCTGATCCCAATATGAAATCATCACGACAAAATCCTGAACACGGTGTATTTCTGGATTTCGAAACACTGGACAGCGGCGATATAAACTCCAATCGCTTGCGCGCCACTTTGCCAAACTGGGAGTTTTATTCCCACACACCAGCCGATGAAATAGCCGATCACATTGCCAATGCCCATGTTCTGTTGACCAACAAATGTGTCTTGAGCCGGGAACTATTGCAGTCAGCCCCAGACCTGCAACTGGTCGTCCTGGCAGCCACCGGCAGCAACAATGTTGATCTGCTGGCGGCGGCAGATCTTGGCATTGCGGTCTGCAATATCCGTAACTATGCCACCGAAGCGGTGGCGCAACATACCATCACTTTAATGTTGAACCTGCTGACTGGCCAGCCCTGGTATTGGCAGGCGGTGCAGCAGGGCGATTGGAGTCGGGCGCGGCAGTTTTGTCTGCAACAGCGGCCCATACGCCAGGCCAAAGGCTTGAATTTCGGCATTATTGGCGCTGGTTTTCTGGGCCAGCGAACCGGTGAATTGGCAGCGGCACTGGGTATGAATGTGCTTTGGGCTGAGCGCAAAGGCCAGGTGCCGCGGCCGGGACGAGTCGCTTTTGATTTTGTGATTAGCAACGCTGATGTGCTGTCACTGCACTGCCCGTTGGATGACAGCACCCGCAACCTGATCAACCGCGAAACTCTGCGGGCCATGCAGCCGACTGCGCTGTTGCTGAACACGGCGCGGGGTGGCATCGTCAATGAAGCCGATCTGGCCAATGCCTTGCGGGCTGGTGAGATTGCAGGTGCGGGTATCGACACGCTCACTCAGGAGCCACCACCACCCGCTCACGTGCTGCTGGCAAATGATGTTCCCAACCTGATTGTTACGCCGCATAACGCCTGGGCCAGCCGCGACTCCCGTCAGGCTGCGATTGAGCAGTTGGCTGATGTGGTGAAGGCCTTTTTGGCCGGAAATCCGCTTAATCTGCTAATAGCTACTAACTGAAATTTTTCTGCAGTAAAGCTTCCACGCTTTGTTTGGGTGGTAGTTGCAGGTAGTAGCCCTTGCTCAAAAGCTGGCTTTTCACCGTTTCCAGATTGGCTTGAGCCAATTTCTTGCGTTGGCTCAAATCCAACTCGATTACCAGTTCGGGCGGGCCAAATTTCTGCAGCAGGAATTCGGGCAGGTCTTCCAACTCTTTGCCTTCTGCCAGGTATAAGTAGGTGTAGGCTTGGCTTTCGGATCGGTATATCTTGCACTGCACGGCGCTATATTCCGTTTGATCTGGGCCGTGAATTATAGAGAGAAAACAGCGCTATAGCAGCAGAGCTTTGGCTGATGGACTATGCTTGACGCTGCAGGAATCTTTGTTTGAGAGAAAAAGCTCAATCTCTCACCATTGGTTTAGGCGTAAGGAAACTTGAACCTGAGGAGGTCACATGAAACTTCAAAGCATGGTCTTGATCGTTGTGGGATGTTCCGTTGCTGCTTGTGCTCCACAGCAAATGATGCAAACCAATACGATGAAATTGAATAACTACTGGGTAACACTGGACCCGAAACCCAGTCCGCCTCCAGGTGAGCTGAAAATCATGAAAGGACCACAAGGTTGGGAAAAAGACGGCAAAAAAGATGGCTACGTGGGGTTCGCGCAAGGGGACTCTGGCGCTATTGTCTTCGCTCTGAAAAAAGAAACTTCTGACAACACTTGTGCCAATGCAGGCCTTGATGGTGACGCGAAATGGGTTATTACCAAAGTGCAGTTATCAACCGCCTCAGACTCGTCCCAAACGCCCTCCTCAGAGAAAGGAGACTTTTCCAAGGCACCAGACGCCTGGCTGAAAGAAGCCTTTCCTGATGTGAATATCTCCACTGGCCAAATCTTCCCACCCGTTGGAGGCGGTGTTGGTAGTACTACTGTTATTATCAACAACGCGAATAATCAAGAGGGTTACAAGTTCATTTACTATCAAATTACCGCCAGTCCGTGTATGGGTGGACAACCTGTAATGACGGACCCAGGCTTCGGCAACGGCGGCAGAAAGTAATCACTGTTGAGTAAAAAGCCTGCAGTATAGTGTGGCGTTATGGAGGCGCCGCGCTATAAGACTTTTATCAGTTACAGCCACCGGGATGAAGTCTGGGCCAGGTGGCTGCAACACGCGCTGGAAAAGTACCGCGTGCCCAAGCGCCTGGTTGGAACACCAGGCGCTTTCGGGCCGATCCCAGCCCGGCTGAACCCGGTTTTTCGTGATCGCGAAGACCTGTCCTCTGCATCTGATCTGACCACCCAAATCAAGGGTGAATTGGCTCGCTCCGAAAGCCTGGTGGTGATTTGCTCGCCCTTTGCGGCAGTATCGCCCTGGGTAGCTGAGGAAATTCGTTATTTTCGTCAATTGGGAAAATCGGACCGTATCCTGGCCTTAATTGTCGATGGCGATCCGCAAGCCAGCATTCCTGCTGAAGCCTGTTTCCCAAGTGCAATTCTCGAAGCCGAGAACGGTAGCAGCAAAGAACCACTGGCCGCCGATGTGCGTCGTTATGCGGACGGCAAACGCCTGGCGTTGCTGAAAATTGTCGCCGGTATTCTCGGTGTCCGGCTGGACGAATTACGCCGTCGTGATGCGCAACGAACAACCCGTAATCGCATTGTCTATTCGTTAGCCACATTGGCACTGGTCGCAGTGATTGGCTGGTTGACCTGGTCAGAAGCCACAACCCGAGCCAGCGCCAAGGTACAACGAACCAATACCGAAGAATTGCTGGGTTATATGCTGGGTGATTTGAAAAGGCTGGATCCAATAGTAGGTCTGGAGTTTGTTCTCGCAGACGATGCGATGCAGCAACGTTTCCGGGAAGGTTTTAAGTTCGACCAAATGGACAACGAAGCCCTGCTGAATGCAGGCATGAATTGGCGTGAAGCAGGCATCGATGCCCAACGCCAGAGTGACCTCAATATCAACATGGATTTGTTTCAGCGCTCGAGAGCTGCATTCATCGAACTGAATCAACGCGAAAACAATAGTACAGGTGCTCTTTTTGAGTTGGGTCAGGCTGAGTTTTATGTTGGCGAAGTCTATCACGCGATGGGTGAAATCGAGCTTGCTGAGCAGGCTTGGACCCGCTATGGCGCAGTCACGCGACGTTTGGTCAATGCGGAACCTAACAACGCTCGCTACGTCATGGAGCTGTCGTACACGCTTACTAACCTGGGCGCGCTTGAACTCGGTCGCTTGAATCCTGACACCGCGCGCTTGCTGCAGTTGGTTCAGGCCGGAGTGCAATACAACCAGATGGCTTTGGTTCTCGATCCGGGTAACGCAGAGTATCGCGATGCACTGCCCAACAACCTGGCCTGGCAAGCCGATGCCTGGCTGGAAAAATGCGAGTTGGGTCAGGCCCTTGATATACGTCAGCAGGCGGTAAAGCTCAGGCGAGAATTGTTGGCGGAAGATCCGGCATCCCGCCGAAATAAGACTGAATTGGCCATGAAACTGACCGGGCTTGCTGGGGTAAAAGAACAAATTGGCCTGGATAAGGAAGCCAGCGACATTTTTGCACAGATTGACGATATCTTCAGTGCCGTTCATCGGGCCGAGCCAGAAGACACCGAACTGGAGTGGGAAATGTATTACCGACAGGGTCGTTACGCCCGTCACTTACTGGCCATGGGTGAAGTGGAGAAAGCCGGAACCATATTGGAGCGGATCGCAGAGCGATATGATGCACTGAGCGACCCGTTGTTAACGGGCGATTATCAAAGGGGCTTCGAAGCAGCACGTACGAGGCTGGACCGGGCACTGGTGTTATTGGCCAAAGGGCAAACTGCCCGAGGCACGGAGCTGCTTTTTGCCGTAAGGACACAGATGGAGGAGATGGTCGAAGCCAAGCCTGAAGCGCGTGATGGTCTTGAAGCGCTGGCCAGGGTTGAATTCGAAATGTGGCGACAATTGGGCCTAGACAGTTCAGTCGAAATTAATCCTGCCCTTGATGTTTACCTGTCCCAGACGGGCCTGACAGAAAACTGTTCCGCTGCTGACTTGGGGGCACGATTGGCGTTAGTGGATGGCAATTTATCGCTGGCCAGGAGCTATACTGATTACGTTTTGAGCAAAGGCTATTCCGAAGCGGATTTCGTTTCTTTCTGCATGGAATTTCAGTTGTGTGATCTACCTTAGGAAGCCTCCGACCCATTTTGCGCGGAGCGCGTTTCTCAACCATATTTATAAGCGGAGCTTTGACATGATCGGAGATACACGTAGTTCAGTTTGTTTGGCTTTGTTGATGGCTCTGTTGGCGGCTTTGTCCAGCCCAAGCCTCAGTGCCCAGGACAAGCTGATAGACCTCACGGTGGTGGGCTCCGGCAGTGATTTCAAAATACAGTTTCTCAATTCCGCTTGCATGGACAACGCCCAGCAGGGTGGCTGTATTGAAGTCCAAAAGGGCGAGTCAGGAACTCTCACTTGGGAGTTGGATAGTATGGGTGAAACCTACTGGATGTTGACGCGCTTTCAGTTCAGTGCTGATGGGGTGAACTGGGGCGACAGCAATTTTCCACTGCCAGCCTGCAACGTGAAAAACTTTAATCTGGAGGCGCGCGACCAGTTCACCGGTAATGCGGCCAGCGCCATGATCACAGGCAATGGCCGCAAGGTCATGATCAGCAACAGCAATGAGGAAGAGTGCCAGACGCACTACCGGATTTACGCCATGCCCAAGGCAGGTGGCATGGAAATCCATTCGGATTCCGTGCCCATGATCTCCAGTCAGGGTGGTGGCTCGCGCTGATACCGGCATCCTGAATAGCCTGGAAGGCAGAACCGGCTGGACCGACCAATGACATGAGTGCAGAAAACCATCTCCCGAAAACCCCAATGCGCCTGCCCATGCGCCTGACCGTGGGTGTTACCGGCCATCGCGATTTGGTTGCGGCAGAAGTGCCGGAAATCGAAGCCCGGGTGCGCCAGTTTCTGCTCACTCTTGATCAACGCTTTCCGGATCTGATGTTGCAGTTGCTGACACCGCTGGCTGAGGGTGGAGATCAACTGGTTGCGCGCGTAGCGTTAGGGTTGGATATTGAATTGGTCGCGGTATTGCCGTTCGATCAGGCGGAGTATGAAAAAGATTTCGAGACGGCAGCAAAGCTCGATCGTTTCCGTGGCTTGCTGCAACTGGCCAACCAGGTCATAGAACTGCCTTTGGTGCATGGAGAATGGGACGATGGCGTCTTCAGTGCGGCTGAGCGTGACCGGCAGTACGCTCAGGCCGGAGTGTTCATTTCCAATCATTGCCAGATCCTGCTGGCCTTATGGGATGGTAAACCGCCCGCCGCGGTGGGCGGCACGGCAGATGTGGTGCGGTATCACCTGACCACGGTGATGCAGGGCTTTGAAGACCAGCAAACGTCAGCGCAACTGCTGGCCGATAACGAGAATGATCTGGCTTATCACATTGCCTGTTCGCGTGATCGTCCAGAGGGGCAGTGCGTTACAGGTTTGCAGCCACTTGATTGTGCCTGGATAACTTCGGAAAGTGGTGTTGCCAGCACTGAAAAAATGCCAGCCAGCTATGCCAGTATGCTGGATAGCTTGCAGCAGTTTGAACGTGACCGGCGTAGATACCTGGGCGATCAGCACCGGCCTGGCACCATGCTGGATGAAGGCCTGCCAGGCCGTTCGCCCTCAGAAAGCGTACGCTTCGTAGAGTATTTATTTGATGTGGCTGATCACCTGGCGATGCATTATCAAGCGCAGGTGAATCGTAACCTGTTGGGAATTTACGGGTTGGCAACCTTGATGGGCCTGGTTTTCATACTCTATTCCGAGTACTCAGAACCGCATTGGCTGATTTGGTTGTTCCTGGGTTTGTTCGGAGCGGGTGTTGCCCTGCACATCACCGCGAACCGCCGCCAATGGCATCGCAAATACCTTGATTATCGCGCCTTGGCCGAAGCCTTGCGGGTGCAGTTCTACTGGCATTTATCCGGCGTGGTCGAGTCCAGGTCTGTAGCCTTTGCCTATGAAAATTTCTTGCAGAAGCAAGACGTGGAGCTGGGCTGGATTCGACATGTCATGCGGGCTGCCAGCCTGCGCCGCTCGCGTGGCCGCGAACCTGATCCGGCTTGGGTGCCTTGGGTGATCCAGCGCTGGGTGGGCGACGCTTCAGCCGGAGATGGCCAACTGGCTTACTACTCCCGCAAGGCCGCGCACAACAGCAAGAATTTCCGCCGCACGCAACTGCTGGGGAGCATTTGCCTGTGGTCGGGTATCGCCATTGCGGTAGTGCTGGGTCTGCTGCAGCAGCAACTGACACAAAGCCAGCAACAGAGCTTGATGGTACTGATAGGCATTCTGCCTTTGCTGGCGGGTATACGGGATACCATTTCTCACAAGCGCGCAGAAAAAGAACTGATCAAGCAGTATCGCTTCATGGCAAGAATATTCGCCAATGCGCGCGAGTTGCTGGACCAGGATCAGGACCTGGCATTCCAGCGCCGCGTACTCAAGGCGTTGGGGGAGGCCGCGCTGGAAGAGGGCGCCGAGTGGATACTGATGCACCGCGCCCGGCCATTGGAGCACGGTGGGCTGGGTTAAAACCTTATTGCGCTGATTTCAAGGGCTGCGCTTGCGACCCTTTGCCTCAGTCGGATTTTTCCGGAATAACCAACTCCTGGCCAGGAAATATATGGTCAGGATCTTTCAACAAGCCTTTGTTGGCCTCAAATATTTTCAGGTATTGATTGCCTTCGCCATAAAACTGCTTGGCGATCTTCCACAGCGTATCGCCTGGCTGCACCGTATAGGTGTTGGAAGTTGGGCTCGCTGCCGGGCTGGTCGATTCTGCTGCCGGCGGGTGATCAGTACTTTCCGCAGCCGCTGCACTGGCAGTCTCGGCGGCGGCTTTCCCCGTTACCTTCGCTACACTCAGTTCCTGCTTCACCTGCTTGATGCCAGGGATAGTCAGCAGCAGTTTGTTGATGCTGGCTTTGTCGGCTTCCCGCCTCACCTCGCCGCTGACCGTAACGGTGCCGTCGGCGCCGAAAGCAAATTTCAGACCGCTGGGGTCTACACCATTTTCTTTCAGAACCTGGCTGGGGGCTCTGGTTGCGCCAGCAATGAAGTCATCTTTTTTGCCGCCCAATACGTTTTTCAGATTGTCGAATAATCCCATGTTCTTTCCTTTTCGTTGCCAATTACGTTAGCGATTTAATCGATTGTCGATCAATTGCCGCACCACGTCCGGTTCGGCCAGCGTTGAAGTATCACCCAGATTGGCAAAATCATTGGCTGCAATTTTGCGCAGGATACGTCGCATGATTTTGCCGGAGCGGGTTTTGGGCAATACCGGTGCCCATTGCACCAGGTCGGGAGTTGCAATCGGGCCGATTTCCTTGCGTACCCATTGTTTCAGTTCAGCCAGCAATGCATCTGTTGGTTCATACCCCCGCACGGGCGTCACGTAAGCGTATATGCCTTCGCCCTTGATGTCATGCGGGTAACCGACTACCGCTGCTTCAGCCACGGCTGGATGCGCGTCCAACGCGCTTTCAATTTCCGCCGTTCCCAAACGATGACCAGAGACATTCAGCACATCGTCCACCCGACCGGTGATCCAGTAATAGCCATCCTCGTCGCGCCGCGCGCCGTCGCCGGTAAAGTAGCAGCCTGGGATGGTAGTGAAATAGGTGTCAATAAAACGCTGATGATCACCGTAGATGGTACGCATCTGGCCGGGCCAACTGGTGGTTAGCACCAGTAATCCACTGCTGGCACCTTCCAACAGCTGGCCTTTTTCATCCATCAGGGCTGGCTGTATGCCGGGCAGGGGCAGCGTGGCCGCGCCTGGTTTCAGGTCGGTAGCGCCAGGCAAAGGGCTGATCAGGATGCCGCCGGTTTCGGTTTGCCACCAGGTATCAACGATGGGGCAACGACCGTCACCCACCATCTGGTAATACCACTCCCAGGCTTCCGGATTGATGGGCTCGCCTACCGAGCCGAGCAAACGCAAGGATTTTCTCGATGTGCGTTTGACCGGCTCATCCCCTTCCCGCAACAAGGAACGGATGGCCGTTGGTGCGGTGTAGATGATGTTGACCTGGTGCTTGTCCACCACTTCCCAGAAGCGACTGCTGCTGGGGTAGTTGGGCACGCCTTCAAACATCAGCGTGATGGCGCCATTGGTTAAAGGCCCATAAACAATGTAGCTGTGACCGGTGACCCAGCCAACATCGGCGGTACACCAATAGACATCGCCTGGGTGGTAATCGAATACGATCTCGTGGGTAAAGGCCGCGTACAGCAAATAGCCGCCGGTGGTATGCAATACGCCTTTGGGCTTACCGGTGCTGCCGGAGGTATAGAGTATGAACAGCGGATCTTCGGCATTCATGGCTGCAGCCGGGCAGTCATCGCTGGCATCGGGCTCCAACTCGTGTAGCCACTGGTCGCGCCCAGCCTGCCAGTTGATGTCGTTGCCGGTGTTGCGCACCACCAGCACGGTCTGTACGCACTCGGCTACCGAAGAGCGGGTGCAGGCCTCATCTATATTCTTTTTCAACGCTACGGTTTTGCCGCCGCGTTTACCTTCATCGGCGGTGATGATGAAACTGGACTGGCAGTCCAGAATGCGTCCGGCCAGGGCTTCGGCTGAGAAACCACCAAATACCACTGAATGCACCGCGCCGATGCGCGCGCAGGCCAGCATGGCCATGGCGGCCTCGGGTATCATCGGCATGTAGATGGTGACGCGATCGCCACGCTTGACGCCGAGCTGCAGCATGACATTGGCCATGCGGCACACCCGCTGGTGCAATTGTCTATAAGTAATCTTCAGGTCGCGGCTGGGGTCGTCGCCTTCCCAGATAATGGCCGTCTGATCGCCGCGTGTTTCCAGGTGCCGGTCCAGGCAGTTGTAGCAAGCGTTCAGCACACCGTCTTCAAACCAACGAATATGCAAATCCGCCTGGTCGAAAGAAACATCGCTGATTTTCTGAGGAAAGCGTATCCAGTCCAAACGTTCCGCCTGCTGTCGCCAGAAGGCATCGGTGTCATCTAGCGACTGCTGATACAGTTGCTCATAGTCTGCAGCTTTGATCAAAGCATGTGCGGCGAAATCGGGCTTTACCGGATGAATTTGGCTCATGGCTCAACTGCTCAGCATGGGGTATAGGCATTGTAGCGGCTCAGCAGCAGACTTCCACGCTTGCTGATCTTCAGCCTGAATATTAGTGCGGCCAGTTGCCTGGCAGAGTCGATATAATTGTTGCAGACAGGATTTTTTCTGGAGAAAGCCATGCAGGATTGGGTTCGTATGCTGGGTGCTTTCGTCTGCTTGTTTGTCAGCGGTCTGGCAGCAACAGCTCAAGCTGATACGGAACGCGCGAAGATAGGTCTGGTGCTCAGTGGCGGCGGTGCCAGGGGTATTGCGCATATTGGTGTGCTCAAGGCGCTGGATGAAATGCAGGTGCCAATCAATTGCATCGTAGGCACCAGCGTGGGTTCAATGGTCGGTGGTTTGTATGCTGCCGGCTACAGTCCGGCGGATATTGAAAAGCTGATGCAAGATACCGACTGGAATGAAGCTTTTACCGATCGACCGTTGCGTAAGTACCAGACCATGCGGCAGAAACAGATCGATTCCAGCTTTCTGATTCCGCACCGGGTCGGCATGAACCGCGGTGAAGTCCAGTTGCCGCTGGGAGCCATCGAGGGCCAGCATCTGGATCAGATCCTGCATCGTGCCATGCTGGCGGTGAAAGACATTGCCAACTTCAATAAGCTGCCCATACCGTTCAGGGCTGTGGCCACCGATTTGGTCACGGGAGAGGAGGTTGTTCTGGCCAAAGGTTCATTACCAGATGCCTTGCGGGCCAGTATGTCGGTGCCGGGTGTTTTCGCGCCGGTGGAAATAGACGGACGTTTACTGGTTGATGGCGGAATGGCCAATAATCTGCCGATCAACGTGGCGCGTGATCTCTGTGCAGATGTGGTTATTGCCGTGGATATTTCCTCGCCGATGTTAAGCAAAGATGATCTGACTTCGGTGCTATCGGTTACCGAGCAAGTGACCAACTTTCTGACCCGCAAGAATGTGGAGCAACAAGTCGCTACGCTGGGGCCTGACGACATATTTCTGGTGCCGGACCTGGAGAGTTACAGCTCGGCCGATTTTGAAAACGCTTTAAGCTTGGTCCAGAACGGTTATGACTCGGTACTACTGCAAAGTGCAGCTATCTCTGGATTAACTGAAAATGGCTACGATCGCTACGCACGCATCAAGGACCTCAAAGAACGTGAGGCGATACCCTTCATCGTTGAATTTATTGATATCAATAACAACTCGATACTCAACGATGAGATCATCCGCTCGCGCGTCGACCTGGAAATTGGCCAGCCCCTGGATCTCGACAAGCTGGAACGCAGCCTGGATGACATTTACGGCATCGATGTATTCCAGTCAGTAACCTATGACCTGGTCCACCAGGATGATGGCCGCACCGGTGTTTCCATAAAGGCCCGCGCCCGTGGCTGGGGCCCCAACTATTTGCAGTTTGGCTTGCGGGTATCGGATGACTTTGCAGGAAACAGTGATTACACCCTGGGTGCTGCGTATACCCGCAATGCGCTGAATTCCCTCGGCGGAGAATTGCGCGTTGACTTCACCATTGGCCAGGAAGACCTGTTTGAAGTGGACTTCTACCAGCCCATTGATAAAGAAGCGCGCTGGTTCATTGAGCCGCGCCTGTATTATTCGCGGAATATCCTCAATGTCTTTGCGGGTAACCAGTTGCGCGATCAGGTAGAGGTGCGAGGGCCGGGTGCGGCTTTTGCAGTCGGGCGCAATCTCAGCTCCACCGATGTTTTATTGGCCGAGTACAAGTATGGGCGAGGTGATGTTGATGTGATACTCGGTGCTGATGAGCTATCGACGGACTCATTTGAACTGGGTGAGCTGAATTTTGAGCATTATCATGACAGCCTGGACAACCTGTGGTTTCCCAACCAGGGCTATCGCTCCAGCCTGGGCTACCGCTTGTCGCGTAAGTCACTGGGCTCATCAGCGAACTATGAACAGGCTTTCGGTAACTTTTCCGGGGCCTGGTCTATTGGCAAGAATTCATTGCTGTTCAGGCTCGAAGGAGGTTACAGCTTTGAAGACCAGACTCCATTGGAGCGCTGGTGGGAGCTGGGTGGCTTTGGCCGACTTTCCGGGCTGATTCCAGAGCAGTTGGCCGGGCCAAATTATGGCTTGGCATCACTGGCCTATTACCGGCGCCTGAACGAGGTGGAAATGGCACCGGTCTACGCCGGATTTACGCTGGAAACGGGCAATGTATGGGAAAACAGCTCCAATATTGACTTTGATAACCTGGTGTATTCCGGCAGCTTGTTCCTCGGCGTCGATACTCCTATCGGTCCGTTTTTCCTGGCCTGGGGCCGAGCCGATACGGGCGATAGCACTTTCTATTTCTATCTGGGAAATCCGTACTCAACGCAAAGTTATTGAGTTTGGAGTGGCCATCAAGCAGCTGATCCGGCCGATTCCATGCAGATACGCTGGTGTTGAGCTATGCTGAATACATCCATTGAAGGAGAACAACATGACTGTAGCACGCGTAACTGAAATTATTTCCTCCTCTAAAGAGTCCTTTGAAGACGCGGTAAAACAGGGCTTGAAACGGTCCAGCAAAACGCTCAAAAACGTCAAGGGTGCCTGGGTGGAAGGGCATAAGGTGGTATGCGATTCAGAAGGTCACATCAAGGAATACCGCGTTATTCTTAAAGTGAGTTTTGTTCTCGATGAATAGGCGCTTACTGGTAACGCTGACCCTTGTGTTCGATCCAGCCGTGTTTGATGCCCATGCCCGGGTCGCGATGCGTCCAGTGAACTACTCCGCCCTGTAAGTTGTATTCGTATTCGCCGCGGATTTTTACCAGGTCCCACTCCTGCAGGGCAACCCGTTCAGCCAGATCCAGATTGTGTGCAACCAAAACGGTATGGCCGTTATCCAGTTCTAATATAAAGCGCTGGTGAGGTGTGCCATTGATGTCGTCGGGCAGTATCCGGTCGACCCGTGCCTCAAATTCGACCATGATATCGGATTGCTTTCGGGCATACAGTTCCGCCATTCCACCATCACCCAGAGCCGTTTCAGTAGGCAGCCCCGGGCCAAACTGACGCCACAGTAAGGCAGCGACGAGTAGCGCAGCCCAACCCAGGCCTTTCATTTTCGTAATGCGTTGCATGAGGCTATTTCTGCCAGGACATGCCCGGACGCCAACCCCATTTCCAAAGCACTGCGGCTCCCATCACCATGCCGCCCAAGTGGGCAAAGTGTGCGACTCCGGGCATGGTTCCGGTAACACCAAACAGTAACTCGGCGGCACCGTAGAGTAGTACAAACCATTTGGCTTTGATGGGCACCGGGAAAAACAGCAAAAACAGGCGGTTGTTGGGCCACATCACACCGTAGGCCAGCAATAATCCAAATACACCACCGGATGCTCCAATGGTGGGGTATTGGTTACCGGTGATGAGGAGAACGATGAGTTGCGCGGCTGCCGCACCCAATATGCAGGCAATGTAAAAATTGGCATAGCGCAGGCTGCCCCAGGCATTCTCCAATGGTGTGCCAAACATCCACACCGCGAACATGTTGAAAAACAGATGATTGAAGCTGCCATGCAGAAAGGCGTAAGTGAGCGGCTGCCAGAGTTGGAAGTAACCTCCTTCCAGTGGCCAAAGAGCCAGAGCAGGTGAAATATTCTTGAATAAATAAACCAGTGCACAGGAAATAATAATGCCCATCGAAACGGGCGTGGGTAAGGCGTTATTATTCATGGGCTACCTGTTGCATATATATGTTGTCGTTTTGTGCAGGATGCACTTTGCTGTATGAGGCCGCTCTCAGGCATCCTGTGATAGCTCTCGGGCATCCTTTGATAGCTCTCGGGCATCCTGCCCTTCGCTATCTAAGTGCATCCCTGCACAAATTCGCGCGCACGGCTCGCTCCTGCTCATCGCTGTTCATACTACAATAGGACTCCCTGGTTTGCCCAAGCTTTGAAGCTTCCGCTGGTGAGACCGCTTTAATATGAATAGCCAAGAAAACAACTCACAAATTACTGCTAATCGCTTTCCTGCCGGTCGTGGCCTGGCCTGGTTGATGCAAAGCCTGGCATTGATAAAAGCTCAAGCCGGTCGATTGTTGTTCATGGCCGTGCTGTTGCAACTGATACTGGGGCTCAGTCAGGTGCCCATACTGGGCATGCTGGTTATATTGGCCCTGCCAGCTTTCTCAGCAGGACTGCTGGAAGCCTTTCACCGGGTGGAGACTGGGGCACTGTTGCCAGCCAGTATTTTGTTTGTACCCATTGCGCAGAAACCGGCCAATGGGCGCTTGCTGCTGTTGGGTCTGCTGATGTTTGCCACTTCTGCCATAGCCGTGATGTTGGTGATGGGCGGTGTTGATACGCAGCTTGACCCGGAACTGCTCAAGCGGATTGAACAAGGTGATGCCGAAGCATTAGCAATGCTTGATCCGGCATTGATTTCAAAGGTATTGATAGCAGCCTTGCTGGCGGTCAGTTTGAGTGGCACGATCAGCTTTTTAGCAATCCCTCTGATCTGGTTTCACAACATGCCCATGTTGAAGGCCCTCCTGACTGGTTTACGAGGTCTGGCACGAAATTGGCAACCGTTCCTGGTATTGGGGCTGGGAATGATGGTGTTACTGATTCCGGTACTGGTGTTTTTGGGCCTGATGGTTGGTTTGGCCAGCTCTATCAGCCCGTTGTCGTTGCTGTTTCTGGTACTACTGATGCTGGCTGCATTATTGTTCCAACTGGTGGTACTTGGAACCCAGTATTGTGCCTGCCGCGATATTTTCGGATTGGGTGCAACTGCCGGAGAAGCTGACAACGCGGATGGCCAAAATGATAGCAGTAATGATGACGGTCAGTTGTTAGCCTGATCGCTTGCGGCATCAGCCGCCCCAGCGTCATCCCCAGCGTCATCTTTGTTGGCTTTGACCCGGTGCGGCAACAACAGTCGCGCCATCACCAGGCCCAGTTCAAACAACAGCCATATAGGCACCGCCAACAGGGTTTGGGATATCACATCAGGTGGTGTCAGCAACATGCCGACGGCAAAGGCTCCGACCACCACATAGCCACGCGCCTTGGATAACTGATCGACCGTACAAATGCCCGTGGCCACCAGGATGATGGTGGCAATGGGCACCTCGAAGGCCAGGCCAAAAGCCATGAATAAGGTGATCACGAAATCCAGATATTTGCTGATATCGGTCATTACCGAAACACCAGCCGGGGCTGCGCTGGCAAAGAAGCCGAAAATCAGCGGGAACACCACGAAGTAGGCAAAAGCACAGCCGGCATAAAACAACACCACCGCGCTATACAGCAAAGGCTTGGCCAGGCGCTTTTCATGCCGGTATAAAGCTGGCGCCACGAATGCCCAGCTTTGGTACAACACGATGGGAATGGCCAGTATCAGGGCCAGCAACAGCGCCAGCTTGAAAGGTGTAAGAAAGGGCGAAGCAACATCAATGGCGATCATGCTGCTGCCTGCGGGCAACTTTGCAGTCAGAGGTGCAGCCAGATATTCATATAGCTTGCGTGAAAAGGGCAGCAACACCAGCAATACGACCAGTACTGCTGCTGAGGCCTTTAGCAGGCGACCGCGCAATTCGATCAGGTGCTCCAGGAAAGTCTGTTCCCGGTCTTCGTTGCCTTCAGTGGTTGTCATGAGCCGAAGGCTTTGGGTCAGCGGGCTTTGGGTCAGCGGGCTTTGGGTCAACAGGCTTACCAGCCAAATTTTCGTTTACGCTGGCAGTGGTTTTCTTCAACTGTTGGTCGACTCCATCGACGGCTGCGCGCATATCGTCACGCATTTTCTGCAGGGGCTTCTTGAGTTCTTCAGCGTTGATTTCAGCGTCTATGGAGCGCTTGAGGTTAAGCCAACTGCTGCGGGCTTTGCGTGCCAAGCCGCCCAGAGTGCGGGCAACTTTGGGCAGGCGTTCAGGACCCAGGACCAGCAGGCCGATAACAGCCAACAGCAGTAGCTCGGTAAAACCGACGTCGAACATGGTTTAGCTCAGGCTTTCTTGGTCAGTCTTTACTGGTCAGGCTTTGCGGGCCGACTCGTTGTCTGGCGATTTGCTGGTGGTGTCGACCGAAGGTCCGGAATCAGCTTCGAGGCGTTCCGGGTCCGTGTTCTTGTCGTCTTCCATGCCTTTGCGGAAGCCTTTGATCGCAGAACCGAGATCGCCGCCCATGTTGCGTAATTTTTTGGTGCCAAATACCAACACCACGATAACCAACAGAATCAAAAGCTGCCACATGCTTATGCCACCAATGCCCATTTTCTAACTCCGTGAATACGTGAATGGGAAGTTTAGCCTAAATCGAAGGTTCCTTGAGCCCTAACTTGCTGCCAAGTTGGTTTTGCTCAAATAGCCTGAACAGGCCTTAGATGCGCCGCACTGCAACCAGGCCAACTCCGAGCAACAGTAGCACCATCAGCCAGCGGCCGTAATCGCTCAGAGTGGGTATGCCTTCGAGGAATACGGTATTGCTTATCGTGCAGGTGCGTGAAATGTCGCCGATCAACACCGGTAGCCAGTTGGCACAGCCGTTTTCTGCTTCGACCGCACTGAAGGTATTGCTTTCAGTGGCGCGGCATTGGGTGCTGCCGTTGAATTTGGGTTGGATACTGGCGATGCGCTGCGAATTGCCGTGTACATCCCAGCTCCAATTCATGCTGTTGCCGTTGGCAACACCATCCCCGTCATACACATTTGCGCATTCGAATTTGATATTGGCGAAGTCGGTTTCACCGATATCTTCGGCTTCGAACAGCCATTCCTTGATAACGGTAAACGGTACGGCGTTGGGATAACTTTGCACCTGACAAAGGTTGTCGCTGCCGGGAATCACATTGTTGAAGCTGCAATTGGTGATACTTTGCGCTGCGACGCATTCTGATTCACCCAGGCAGGTATAGCTGTTGTTATAACCGCTATTAGCCCGTTGGCTTACCGAACAGTTCAGTGGGTTTGATCCAAAGTCGCTGACTACAAAGGAAACTTCAAAAGCGCCATTCAGGCCTTCATTCGGTAACACGGTCTTGGTCTGGTCCAGAATCAGCCCGGTGTTGCAACTGATATCCAGCGTAACCGGTGCGATGTTGTTGTGATCGACGAAGCGGCTTTGCACCGTGAAGGTGGCGCGGTCTTCGCCGCCACCGCCACCGCAGCCGCGTGGCAGGGTAATCGCCAGACTTTCAAAACCGGTTTCGCCAATTGTACTGCTGACCAAGGTTGCGGTACCGTCGCTCTTGTTGACCTGCAGGATTTGGCTGGGCAACGGTGTGAGTAACTGGCTACGGTCAGTAATGGCCCACAATTGTCCGGAGCTGTCGAAGGCCAGTCCCGCTTGGTCATAAAGGGCGACTCCTCCGCCCAGTTGGCCTTTCAGTGTTTTCGTGCCATCGGCCAGGTTGAGCGAATACAAACTGGCCGGGCCACCGCCATTCAGCCCACCATCACCTAGTCCATAAAGCTCAACAGGATTGCCCCAGGCTGCCAGAGAATTGATGTTCGTGCCGAGGCTGCCTGCATTGCCAATGCGCGTTGCCTGGCCAGTTAGCGCCACCCGATAGAGCGAATCATCACTGGCTGAAGTTACGTAGAGATTGCCATCGCAGGCAAAAGTCATACCGAAATCATTGCCACCAGCGCCGGGCAGGCCGGTAATGCTTACTTCTGCAGAGTTGATGACCTGGCCATTATCCGTATTCAGCGGAAACAGTTTCAGAGACTCATCATCTACGCCATACAGAGTTCCATCCAGAGCGAAGGCCAGGCCTTCTACATCCAGACGGGTTTGACCCAACGATCTGACAAAGCCCAGGCGCGTTTGTTGTCCGCTGGACAGGTCTATACGATAAAGGCTGTCACTGAAAGCAGAGCCGCTATCCGAGTTAATACTGTAGCCATCCGGCGCAGCCGCAAGCGATGCTGACAACGCCGTCAGCAGAGAAAATATTATTGTTTTGGTGGCTTGCTTCATGGGCTTAAAATCAGCCGGGTCCAGAACGCGACGGGACGGTCATGCTATCAGAAAAAAATATGTAAAACAAAGCCTTACTATGCATATCGCCAGTGATTAAGCGATCTGTGGCAGATCCACAACAAGGGTAATTTCGACCACGACATGCGCGCCGGTGGTGTGCAGGGACCGCAAAGTCGCTGGCTGCCAATAACTGCGCGGCTGCGCGCACGGCATGAATTCCACAGAACCGTATCTGCAGCAAAAATTAAGTTATCACGTGACCTGCTGTGTGGCGAATAAACAACAAAGAGGAAGGGATGGGCGAATTTGTAAAAGTGCACGGAATTACGTCGAAAACGGTTGTTCGCTCAGCATGGAATCCCCGAGAGTTATGTAAGAAATGATGATCCCTACCCACAGCAGTGTCGGCACAGCGTCGCTGCTATTACCCGTTCGTGGCATAATTCAGGGCTATTTTCGTTTAACACCAAAAGTGAGCACCTCATGAGTCAGCCTGTTTCAATGCAGCTTCACGGCCCGATTGCCGTGATCAGTATCAACAATCCACCGGTCAATGCCCTGTCTCTTTCTGTGAGATCCGGTTTGATAGAAGCTATAGAACAAGCTGAGAACAGCGCAGCCAAGGCGGTGGTGATGCATTGCGAAGGCCGAACATTCTGCGCCGGGGCTGATATTCGTGAGTTTGGCAAACCGCCGGTGGACCCCTGGTTGCCGACGGTGGTGGATCGCATCGAAGCCTGTAAATTACCGGTCGTGGCTGCCATTCATGGAACGGCTTTGGGCGGCGGTCTGGAAACGGCCATTGCTTGCCACTTTCGTATTGCGACGAGAGACGCGAAGCTGGGCTTTCCCGAGGTCAATCTGGGCCTGCTGCCCGGCGCGGGAGGCACGCAACGAGCGCCTCGCCTGATGGGCGTGCAGGCCGCTTTGGACTTGATGGTCAGTGGCAAACCCTTGAGTGCGCCGCAGGCATTGGCTGCAGGATTGGTTGACCGGATTGCTGAAGGTGATCTGCTTCAGGCGGCGATGGACTGGGCCAATGAATTGGCTTCAGAATCGACAGCGCCACGTCGCAGCTCCGAGCTGGCGATAGAAACGGCTGAGTTGCCAGCAGATTTCTTTGCGCAGTACCGCGCAGCAGTGCACAAGAAAACCCGTGGTTTGCCCGCGCCCCAAGGCATTATCGATTGCGTCGAAAAGGCTACCACGGCGAGCTATGCGGACGGATGCGCACTGGAGCGCGAACTGTTTCAGAAGTTGATGAATTCGTCCGAATCAAAAGGCTTGCGTCATGTGTTTTTCGCTGAACGCGAAGCGGCACGAGTTGACGATCTGGACCCGGAAACAGCCTTAAGGCCGATCAATTCGGTGGGCATCATCGGTGCAGGCACCATGGGTGGCGGCATTGCCATGAGCTTTGCCAATGCAGGTATTCCTGTGACTTTGCTGGAAATGAACCAGGAAGCACTGGATCGCGGCATCGCCCTGTGTCAGAAAAACTATGATTACTCGGTGAAAAAGGGTCGCTTCACGGCAGAGCAGGTCAGCGGCATTATGGGTCGCATCAAGGGAACCACGTCTTACGATGACCTTGCTGACTGTGATCTTGTTATCGAGGCCGTTTTTGAAAATCCGGATATCAAGAAAACCGTATTCAAGCAACTGGATCAGACTTGCAAAGCTGGCGCCATACTGGCGACCAATACTTCTTATCAGAATGTTGATGACATCGCTGCGGTCACCAGTCGCCCGCAGGATGTGCTGGGCATGCACTTTTTCAGCCCGGCCAATGTGATGAAGCTGTTGGAAGTAGTGCGTGGTGAAAAGACCGCTGATGATGTGCTGGCTACCGTTATGAAGTTGGCACGCACCATTCGCAAGGTACCGGTGGTGTCACGGGTTTGCTACGGATTCATTGGTAATCGCATGCTCACGGGCTATTTCCGTGAAGCACAGATGTTGTTGCTGGAAGGTGCAACGCCTGCTCAGGTGGATGGTGCCATGCAGAATTTCGGCATGGCCATGGGGCCGATTGCGGTGGCTGATCTTGCCGGTCTGGATATCGGCTACAAAGCGCGCCAGGCATTAAAAGATCACGTGCCACATGCGGCCAACCGGGTTGCTGATGTGCTGGTCGAATCAGGCCGCCTGGGGCAGAAAAGCGGCGCAGGTTTTTACCGTTATGACCCGGCAACCAGACAACGCCTGGATGACCCTGAGGTAGAAGTCATCATTCGCGCCGAAGCCTCCAAGCTCGGTATTGAGCAACGTTCGTTCAGTGATGCAGAAATTGTTGAACGTGTAATTTATCCCCTGATAAACGAAGGGGCCCGAATTCTCAAAGAGGGCATTGCTCAGCGTTCCAGTGATATCGATGTTGTCTACCTCTACGCTTATGCCTTTCCGGCGCATCGTGGCGGGCTGATGTTTTATGCCGACACGGTGGGTGCCAAGGCAGTTTTTGAAAAGATTTGCGAGTTCCGCGACACGCTCGGCAGAGCCGATGACTGGCAGCCAGCCGCATTGCTGCAGCAATTGGCTGAGTCGGGTGCGCGATTCGGAAAATAAATCGTAGGCTATTCAGAAAAGGTGTATCAAACTGTGAAAACCAGAACCCAAAAATTGAACCAATACGCACGGACCTGGATTCATCGGATACACAGATCGGCTTGATGACCGGCACCGCATTTGCGTTTTTTTATGCGATTGCCGGTATTTACCTGGCACTCTTGGCTGATGTTTATAGTCGTAAGAAACTTATCTCAATATCCATAGTTGCTTGGAGTCTCTTTACGGCTTTGACAGGCGCCGCGCAAAACTTTTTGCAGCTACTTTTGGTGCGCGTTGGCATCGGAGTTGGTGAAGCAAGCGTTATACCTACAGCCAATGCATTAATTGCGGATTATTATCGTCCTGACCGCCGTCCTTTTGCGCTGACCATTTTTACTTCGCGTGCAATGATTGGTGTTATGACGGAGTCATTTTTTGGTGGTACAGTTGCGGAGTGTTCTTCATGCTATTGGCGCATCGTGCTTTTGTGAAAGCCATCAAAGAAGGTTTGCCCAACTCAGTTCCTGAGAAAGATGCCCAAACCACCTGATGAAACTGACTCAATGCAATAATATTGCCGATCTGCGCCGCCTGGCCCGGCGCCGGTTGCCGGCGCCAATGTTCCACTACATTTATGGCGGCGCGGATGATGAGTGGTCGCTGATTCGCAACACTGCCGCATTCGATGACTACGCGTTGCTGCCAAGTTATTTGCAAGATATTGCGCACATCGATCTCTCCACCCGTGTGTTGGGCTCATCTCTGGAATTGCCTTTTTTTCTGGCCCCAACCGGAATGTCGAGGTTGTTTCACCATGAAAAGGAGCTGGCTGCAGCGCGCGCTGCGGCCCGATACGGCACGCTGTACTCACTGTCCACGCTGGCGACCACCAGCCTGGAAGAGGTCGCTGGCGTCTCGAAGGCACCGAAAATGTTCCAGATTTACATTCTGAAAGACCGGGAATTGACCCGCGAGTTTGTCGAGCGTTGCAAGGCGGCGCAATATCAGGCGCTGTGTTTGACCGTGGATACTCCGCTGGCAGGTAACCGTGAACGCGACCTGGTGAATGGCATGAGCATGCCACCGCGTTTTAGCCTTAAAAGTTTGTGGAGCTTCGCTACCCATCCCGCATGGGGTATAAACTTCTTACGTTATCCCGATTTCCGGCTGGCAAACGTTGTGCACCGGGTGGATGCCATCGGCAAGGGTACCGTAGCTCTTATCGATTATGTCAACAGCCAATTCGACCGCACCGTTACCTGGGACGATGCGGCCTGGTTGGCGGAACAGTAGTCTGGGCCATTCGTGATCAAAGGCTTGCAAACGGCCGCAGATGCCCGGCTGGCGATGGAAATCGGCGCCACGGCCATCATGATATCCAACCACGGGGGCCGGCAACTGGATGCCACGCCGGCACCGATTGATTGTGTTGCTCCGATGAGGGATGCAGTCGGGGATGCCTTGGAGTTGATCGTTGATGGAGGAATCCGGCGGGGCACGCATGTGATAAAGGCGTTGGCTCTGGGGGCTAACGCCTATTCTGTTGGCCGACCGTATCTTTATGGCCTGGCTGCGGGTGGCCAGGCCGGAGTTGAACGGGCCCTGCATTTACTGCGGTCGGAATTGCTGCGCGATATGGCGCTGCTGGGCTGCAACAGCATTTCACAGTTGACTTCTGCGCAGGTGGGTTTGGTAAGGTCCAATTACCCAGTCTGACGTTGTGGCCGCAGCTTCAATAAAGGTCAAGACCTGCCCCAGTGAAGCTTGCATATGGAAGCCACGACATTAATGGGGTGCAAAACCGGCGGAATTGAATTCACCCAATCTCAGAGCAAGGCTCAGCAGCAGCACTACTGTGACGGCGTTACCAGCCAGTTTTACTGGCAGTTTCCGCAGTCTGCATGTTTTCTATTGAAGGGTTGATGGCATGGTCTGCCTATAGTGCAGTGACGATAGCGCGCTGACAAATAACCGGCCCGGACCAAGCCAAGGAATAATGTCAATATTTGAATCAGCGTAATTGCTGACGAAGGAATTTTCCATCTTTCATGACAATCGGCATTTCAGAGCGATAGCGCTCGAATACCGCAATATCTTCCAATGGGTTGCGATTAAGCACAATTAAATCAGCCAAGAATCCAACCGCTATTTGCAGTAATTTTTGATAGGCATGACTGGCGTATTGACTGCCGCGGGCCGAATGATGTGTCAAGCCAGGTGGTGGCTGCCTGAGAGTAACCGCCATCATCAAGGCGCGGATCACCAAGGCTTTCTTCATGCGCCGGTCCATGAACCAACCCACCACCCGGCAGGAATACAGATCGATCACTACTGCCAGGTAGATCCAGCCCCGTTGCGTCCACAGATACGTAATATCGCTTCCCCAAGTCTGGTAGGTGCCTGTGGCGAAAGCTCCCGCTTCAACACGTTCTGCGCCACCGGCAGCTGATGCTTGCTGTCAGTCGTTATCTTGTATTTACGCTTTGGCTTGACCTGCAAATTTAACCGCTTCATCAAACGACTGGTCCGGTCACGCCCAATTTCAAAGCCTTCCTGGCGCAAGTTTTGTATCATCGTGCGACTGCCCAAGCTGTCACGCGAATTCGAAAACAGTTCTTTCATGCGCCACCACATGGCTAGCTCCTGAACTGGAATGACCTTGTTGGGCTGATCTCGCCAGTCAGAATAGGCACTACGCTGCACCTCAAGCAGACGACACAAATGAATTGCCGGCCAGCGTTGTGCATGATCCTGGATAAACCCGAGCTTCACTTCATTTCCTTGGCGAAGTACTGGCTGGCTTTTTTCAAAATCTCCTTCTCCATCCGCAGCAAGCGGTTATCTTTGCGTAACCGTTTCTGCTCTTCACGCTCATCATCGTTTAAACTTGCACCTGAAGCCGCCTAATCAAATTGCTGCCGCCACTGCCTGAGTAAACTATCCCCTACACCCAAACTTCTGGCTGCCGCCGATACCTTGAAGCCCTGGTCGGTTAACAGTGCCACCGAGTCACGCTTGAAGTCTTCCGTGTAATTCCGTCTCTTGCTCGTTTCGGTTGTAATTGCCCACCTCGTTATGGAATTTTACAGCCTTAACTTGGTGTCCGGCTTTAGTAGACCACAACTCCTATTCCTCATCGGCTTTAACGCGTTCGGTGGCCCGTGAATAAAGATGCGGTTATCCTTCAATAAGGCGGGATAGCAAAGCACCAAAAAGAAAATGATCAGGAAAAACTGGGGGTTAGAAATAGGTGCGTATTGCGCCGGCAATCTGGTACTGCTCATCCACACGAAACAATAGCCGCCAGCGGTCGAATGTGGTGCAGGGGTGTGAAACCCCAAACCCTACGTAATCACCTACGCGCAAAAGAGAGTCGGTGGGACATTTGAGGAAGGTATGTTGGTCATTCAGGCTGGTGACTTCGTAGTCAGGCGGAGCAGGGTGGGGTAGTAATTCGCCAGCCGGTGTCCAGGCAATCAGCTTGGGTACATGCGCATCGGTACCAACATCACGTTTACCCATGGCACAGATCAGTAGGTTGGTCTCGGGTCGGGACTGAACCTGCGCCCAGACCTGCAGGGCAGGAGTGAGTGAAGGAGAGAGAGCCGCTGCTTCGGGGAATCGCTCAAGTAGGTTTCGAACCAACATTTGGTACATGCCGTTGTCATGACTGAGATAACAGCCAGATCGAATGACAACCTGGGTTGGTAAAGACAGCCCGTGCTGGTTGAGTTTTCCGGCTGCAAAATCGAAATACGCTGACCCACCGGCACTCAGTATGATCCGCTCACGGAACAGGCCGCGCTGATCGCACGCTCTGGCCAATTCTGCCACGTCATCGATCATTCTGTAGGCCCTTGCCTCGCCGTCCGTAGCCATCTGGAAAACACCCTCGAAGGTTTCTACGCCCACCAATGCAAGTTCATTGGGGTATTGGGCGATCTGCGTCGCAATTTTCAGCCCCGCTTCAACGGACCGCACGCCGGCTCGACCACCCTGCATGCCTACCTCAATAAGCAATTGCAATGGACGTTGCAATTTTCCGCGCCTGACCGCTTGGACGAGCGGTTCGAGCATTTCGATACTGTCGACCAGGCTGTAAAAGTCGAAATCAGGATCTTCGCGGAGTTCGCCAATCACCCAATCGGCTGCACCCGCTCCGATCAGTTGGTTGGCGAGAAAGATTCGTGATAGTCCAAACTTACGGTATGCACGGACGTGGTGTGCAGTAGCCGCGGAAATAGCCCAGGCGCCGTCCTCCATCTGTAATCTGAAAAGCTCTGGGGCCATAGTGGTTTTGCCATGGGGGGCAATGTCCACGCCGGTGAGAGCCAGAAAGCGCCGCATCCACTGACTGTTGTCATGTAAGGCCTGGTCGTTTAGTACCGCGACTGGAAAAAGCAGGCGATCGTCAAACAGTGAAAGGCGCAAGTTTTCAAGCTGCCTGACCACCAAGCCATCCATTTCGGGCGCTAGTCCTTTGTAGGTCCAGTCAAGCGGTGTGTCAATGTTAGGGTCGCGAATATCCATGTTTTGAATTTCAGGCTGTTGACAAACTATTTCGGATTATGCCATTGTGATCACATATATACTATTAAAAACGTGATAACCTCTTCGCGGCTCGAAAATAGATATCTGGACGTATTAAGATCAGCACCACTCAGTACACTGAAACAGAGGAAACAAGATGAAAACAATCAACAGTGGACCATATTCTGTTTGCCGGACTCTCATCCAGACCTTCCTGGGTGTCTGCGTTGCAACCCAGATCATGGGTGGAGCCGTATTTGCAGCTGAAGCCGACGCTGAGGGGGGGCTGATGGAAGAAATCCTGGTCACCGCACAACGTCGCGAACAAACCGTATTTGAGGTGCCTGCCAGTGTGTCGGTGTTCTCGCAGCAAATGCTCGAACGGCAGAACATTCACAGTTTTGCTGACTATGCCATCCGTATCCCCAGCCTGACTTTTGATCAGGTTGGCCTCATTGGCTATCGTGGTGCCGTGGATGTCACCATCCGCGGCGTACCAGGTCGCACCAATTATTATCTGGATGATACCCCCTTGCCAGTAGCGGATGTTCGTTTGTTTGACATTGAGCGAATAGAAGTGCTTAGAGGCCCACAAGGCACTCTGTATGGCGATGCCTCCATGGGAGGCACCATCAAAATTATAACCAACAAGCCATCTGCCGAAGGCTTTTCGGGTGCTTCTGCAGCCAGTTATGGAATTACCCAGCATGGAGATTCCTCCTTCTCGGCTGAGAGTTATGTGAATATCCCTCTCAGTGAAAGGGTGGCAATGCGGCTCACCGGTTATTATGAAGATGTCGGCGGTTACATTGACAATATACCTGCCAGTGACGGCCTGGGAGATCAGTCCGGCGGAATCCTGCCGTTTCGTTCAAATGTGCAGAAAGGTGTGAATGGGGGAGATCGCGAAGGAGTTCGGGCTGCCCTACGGTTTGAGGCAACTGATTCTTTGACTATAGATTTGAGCGCTTGGGCGCAAGACTTGGCATTGGGTGCTCGCTCTTTTTACGACAGAACCACGCCATTGCAGGTCTCCTACGGCGGTACGATGTTTGAGGAGCAGGAACTGCGCGTTTATAACGCGACAGTGAACTGGTCAAATGGCCCTTTTAACCTGCTGTCTTCTACAACCCAATACGCCAATGACACTATCAACTCGGAAGACATCACGGTATTTCTCGCGCGCGGATTGTTTGGCTTTTCTCCGAGTGTTTTTACTAACGCACAGCAGTTGAACAACGCTTTTCCATCGCCAGGGTTTACCCACGAGACCCGGCTCTCCTTTACCGGTGATTTAGGTGAAGTGCCAGTGTATGCAGTGGGTGGCGTGTTCTACAAAGATTCTGAAACCAACCGTGATCAGTACTGGTTCGACCTGCAAGCAATCGATGACATAAATGGTGCCATCGACCCTACCGGCGCACTGGGCTTTGATTTTGGCAACAACTTCGATGCACTCGGTGTGGAGCGTGGGTTGTGGGGGTTTCAACTCTTGCCGAACAAGCAGAAACAGTTGGCCTTTTTCGGCGAGGTTTCTGCCACGCTACGTCCCTGGCTGGAACTGACAGCGGGTTTGCGTTGGTTCGAATTTGACATCCATGAAACCCGCACAACCGATGGATTCCTGTTCCGGGGTTTTGAGACCCAGTCGGGTAAAACATCCGAGTCTGACGTGGTGCCGCGCTTGAATGTCAAAGCACACGCTTCGGAGAACGTCATGCTGTATGCAAGTGCCACGCAGGGTTTCAACATTGGCAGCGCTCTTGGGTCGTCTTTGCCTGCTATCTGCCAGCCTGCGCTGGATGAATTGGGATTGCAGGATGGCCCGATCAACCCCGAGTCGCTTTGGAGTTACGAGTTTGGAACCAAACTGCGCCTGTTTGATAGGCGCCTGACAATTGATGCAGCCGCTTACCGGGTGGACTGGACCGACATCCAGGAGTCCGTTCAATTTCCGGATAATTCCTGCCCGGAGTCTTTGGTCGGGAATTTCGGCGATGCAACCATCAATGGCGTTGAAGTTTCGTTTGTGGCGTTTCCTCTGGACAATCTCGAAATTGCCGGCTCGTTTGGCTACTCAGATTCCGATCGATCCAAACCAGCGCTTGGAAGCAATGCAGCAGAGCAGGTGGGCAACACCATCCTGACAACCTCATTGATGGTCGAATACACATTCCCAATCAGAGACCAATGGGACGGTTATATCGGTGGTGATCATCAGTACATCGAAGAAGGCAAAGAAGACAAACCTGGTACTCCTCGTTACCATGTCACGAATGTGCGACTGGGTGTGATGACCCGGGACCAGTGGGAAGTGGCACTGGTAGGCAGGAATATATTCAACAGCGATCCGATTTTGGTTACATTTGCGCCGGGTTCAATTGGGAATCTGCTACAGCAGGATGCCACTTTGAGGCCCAGGACGGTGAGTATTGAAGCGCGTATAAGGTACTAATGGGAGATAGATGAGCCAGTCACTGTTGTTAGCCGAGCTTCATAGCGCATGAGAATAAGCCGGGCTTGGGTCGTGGTCTTGATGTTGGCCATTGCCTACGCATTCTCATTCGTTGACCGTCAGATACTGGTTTTGCTGGTACAGCCGATACGGGCAGCCATCGAAATCGACGATGTCCAGTTCAGCCTGTTGCATGGCTTTGCCTTCGCGGTTACTTATGCCGTGTTCGGCTTGCCGCTGGGCTGGCTGGCAGACATTGGGAACCGCAAATACATCATTATTTTCGGCATAGTGGTGTGGAGCCTGGCTACTGCTGCTTGTGGCCTGGCGACCAGTTTCCAGCAGTTGTTCAGCGCGCGTATTTTTGTCGGTATTGGAGAAGCAGCGCTGGTTCCGGCGGTATACTCGTTGTTAGCTGACCTCTTTCCCAAAGACCAGCGTGCCCGACCTATGGCCGTATTCATGAGCGGCAGCACCTGTGGAGCCGGATTGGCTTTATGGCTCGGCGGCTTTGCCCTCGCGGGCGCTTCAGTTATGTCCAGTTGGCATATTCCGGTAATCGGAGTTGCAGATGCCTGGCGCGTTACGTTTATGCTTGTGGGCTTGCCGGGTGTGGCCCTGGCGGTAGCTCTTATGTGGGTGGTTCGCGAGCCTGCAAGGCGTGAGCTGGTTGAGCGATCTACGCATTCCAGGCAGATGTTTGGAACCCTCGGATATCTGTGGGGCCGGCGTAGTCAGATTATCCCAATGTACCTTGGCTTTGCCTGCTTTTCACTCGCTGTTTATGCGTTTTCGGCCTGGATACCGGAGGTGTTTCGTCGAAGCTATCAATGGGCGCCGCAAGATTTCGCCATGATTGCTGGGCCTGTACAAATAGGTGCCAGCTTATGCGGCGTGCTGTTGTCAAGTGTGATAATCGAATACTGGCAGCGCCGTGGGTACCAGAACTCGGCTTTACGGCTCAGCGTGATGGTGGCCGCTTTGCTGGCGGGGTTGATGATGCTTTTTGGCCTGGCGTCTACCGCCAATTTTAGCCTGATTGTTTTTGGCTTCTGCTGGTTTTTTATTGGCTTCCTGCTACCAGCGCCTGGCCTGGTTTTGCAGATGATCCTGCCACCACAAAGGGTGGCTCTGGCATCTGCATTATTCCTGCTGGTTGCGAACCTGATCGGCCTGAGTGGCGGGCCGACAGCTGTGGCGTTGATCACACGTTATGTGTTTCAATCGGATGCTGCGTTGGGAATATCGGTGGTTGTCGTTTGTGTTTTAGCGCTTCTCTTGAGTGCGAGTCTGCTTCAGCTTACTCGTAAACGTCTGTATATTGCTGGCACTGAAAGTGTGAACCCATGAACTGGGCTTAAAAGGTTTGAACAAGATGGCTCTCGGCATCAAGAGGATCGACAAAAATACACTGAATGAGCGTGTTTATGACGAGCTCAGACGTGCCATTATTTCTGGGCGGTTCCAACCGGGCATGACTGTCACCTTAAGGGCATTGGCAGCCCAGGTGGGCACCAGCGAGATGCCGGTGAGAGACGCGGTGCGGCGACTAGTCGTGGAACGTGCGCTGGTGAGCCGCGCGAATCGAACGGTGATGGTGCCAATACTGGATGAGGCTACATTTCAGGAAATCTGTGAAATTCGCATGCAGTTGGAAACATTGGCAACTCGAAAAGCGGTGGGTCAGCTGCAACCCTCCGACTTCACCGCACTACGCACTATCATTCAGGCCATGGCAGAATCCAAAACGTGTAATAAATACTTGGCACTGAATCAGGGGTTTCATTTCCGGATTTATGAGGCCGCGCAACGGCCGATGCTGCTCTCGATGATTGAATCGATCTGGATGCAGACCGGTCCGCTGATGAATGTGGTCGAGTTAACCACCGGTAAGACCGAAGCTGAAACCCATCATGCCGAAGTTGTAAATGCGCTCGAGCGTGGTGATGCTGACGCTGCAGCTGTGTCGATAGCCGCTGACATTGACGGAGCAGCAAAATTCATCAGCCAGTGGATACGCGAGCAAACCGAGTCTTGAGTACACTATACATCTACCGTAGGAGTTGAAATGCGCGTATTTTCAGGAGCCATATTTACTGAAACCAACACATTCTCGCCTCTCCCAACGTCTCTTGAAGATTTCTCTGCTGGCATTCTTTATCAAGGCCCCGCTGCAGAAGCGCCACCCTTGGTTGTATTCGGCTCACCCTGGTTGAAGTGGCGCGACCTCTGTGCAGCCAGAGGTATCGACTACGTTCAGGGGCTAATTGCTTTTGCTGAACCGTCCGGCATGATGACCGCTGAGACTTTCGAAAACCTGACTTCCCGCTTGTTGGAAGGTCTCACGGCGTCACTACCGGTTGACGTGGTGTTGCTCACCCTGCACGGGTCCATGATGGCCGAAAACTGTTTTGACGTTGAAGGTGCGGTGCTTGAGAAAGCTCGAGCGATAGTGGGCCATTCGACCGTGATCGCCGTACTTATCGACCCACATGCCCACTTATCCAGAGACATGTTGGAGTACGCCGATCTGGTCGCTGCGTTTCATGAATGGCCTCACACCGACGTGGAGGAGCGCGCTACACATGTGTTTGAACGTGCGCTACAGGTGGCAGCCGGCCATACAAGGCCCACGGCTGGCATGTATGACTGCCGCATGATCGCTGGTTTCCCGACCCAGCGACAGCCGATGCGCGCATTCGTGGACCAGCTTAAGCGGCTGGAAGTCAGCGGCGAGGTAATTTCGGCCAGCTTTGTGCACGGATTTCCTTGGGGTGATAACCCGGATGTGGGTGCCAAAATGCTGGTGTGGACCGATGCTGATTCGGCGGATGCGGAGCGGCGGGCACATGAGCTAGGCTCGTTTCTTTTTGCGCAACGACAAAGCATCACCCTGCGCGCGGATTTTGAGCTTGATGAAGCTCTGACTTACCTCGACCAAGCGCCAGAGGGGCTGATTGTGCTGTGCGACGCCGCTGACAACGTGCCTGGAGGCGGTGCAGGCGATTCCACTTTCGTGCTGTCGCGTCTGTTGGAACGGGGGTTGGGTGATGTCTGCCTTGGCCCGCTATGGGACCCGATGGCAACCGCCGTGTGTTTTGCAGCAGGAGAGGGTGCGCACCTCGCGTTGCGCATCGGTGGCAAGTCGGGTCCAAATGCTGGCGATCCAGTGGATGTTGAAGCCAGAATAGTAAAACTGATGAGGGGTTCAGACGAACGGCAGGCAGGCAGTCGCTTTGGAGACCGGGCATGGATTGAAATCGGTGGATCCATTGATGTGGTGCTCCACACTTGCCGGGCAACCCTGACGGATCCTACGGTACTGACGGAACTTGGCATAGATCTCAAACGTCGCAAAGGCTTTGTGGGGAAGATGTTGATGCACGGTGGTGCTGCTTTTGCACCGATGGCTGCAGAAGTTTTGTCAGTGGCAACTCCAGGCACTTTGAACCTGAACTACGAATCGGTGGTTCTGACCCGCCGCAGTGAGCCCTGGTGGCCGAAAAATTCCGATCCATTCGGCCAAAAAAATCCGATCAAACAATAGGCTTGCAACATTTTTTTATCCCTTGTATTGTGATCATATATAACATACATCAGGTGATCTTGACATGAAGCGTGCAGAGAAAGTCGTTATTACATGTGCCATCACGGGGTCAATTCACACGCCAACTATGTCGCCTTACCTGCCGATTACGCCAGAAGAAATCGCGCGGGAAGCCATATCCGCAGCGGAAGCTGGAGCTGCGATCGTGCATTTGCACGCTCGCAACCCAATAGATGGAAGTCCCACTGCAGATCCGGATGTTTTTATGCAGTTCCTGCCGGAAATTCGTCAGAACTCGGATGTGATCGTCAATATCACCACAGGCGGTGGTCCAAGAATGACCATGGACGAACGGCTCGCTGCTCCGACCCGTGCCAGACCGGAATTTGCCTCATTGAACATGGGAACGCTCAACTTTGGGGTGTTTGGTCTGGCCGATAATTACTCGGATTGGAAGTACCCTTGGGAAAAGCCGTTTCTTGAAAGCACCCGCGATCTGGTGCAAATGAACACCTTCGGACAGATTGAAGAGGTAATACGTCGGGTCGGCATGGATTGTGGCACGAGATTTGAGTTCGAATGCTACGACGTCGGGCATCTCTACAATCTTGCCCACTTTGTCGATCGGGGGCTGCTCAAACCACCATTCTTCATCCAGTGCATTCTGGGTATTCTGGGCGGTATTGGTATTGACCACGGGAATCTGCTCCACATGCGGGATGTGGCCGATAAGCTGTTCGGCGATGATTACTACTTGTCTTGTTTCGCCATCGGCCGCCAGCAGATGCAGTTCTTGACTATGAGTGCGCTACTGGGCGGCTCCGTGCGGGTGGGCCTGGAGGATAGCCTTTATATTGGACGGCGTCAGTTGGCACGCAGCAATGCCGAGCAAGTGACCAAAATACGTACCATTATCGAAGAGTTGGGTTTGGAAATTGCAACTCCAGGCGAGGCCAGAGCCATGTTGCATTTGAAGGGTCAGGATGAGGTTGCCTTCTAGTAAGGTATCAGGCCTCCCATTCGACGTTGCCATCTACCGGAATAATTTGACCCGTGATTGCCGAAGCTTGTTCGCTGGCGAGAAACAGGCACACACCGCCTATTTCTGGCATACCCACCTTGCGCCGCAAGGAAATGAAATTCAGCACTTCTGCTTCAATCGCGGCAGCTGACTCGCCACGTGTTTCAGCCAGACGTGCGACAATTTTTCTGCCTCGCTCATTGTCCACAAAACCGGGCGAAATCACATTGCAACGCACACCAAATGGTCCCAATTCACGGGCCAGCGAAGCACTGAGCCCCTCCAGGCCGAATTTTGAAGCAACATAGGCAACCCGGTTGGGTATGGCGTGACGCGTGGAGGTACTGGAAATATTGATAATGCAGCCGCTTTGTTGCGATTTGAAGTGGCTGGCCAGAGCGCGCAAAAATAGAAACGGCGCGGTCAAATTGACTGCCAAAACGTGTTGCCATTCTTCCAGACTGACGTCTTCAACACGGGCAGTGGGGCCGGCAATCCCAGCGTTGTTAACCAGTACATCCAGCCCTCCCAGTTCTACCAGGGTCCGCGCCGCCACTCTGGACACCATATCCGGGTCGGAAACATCCGCTTCAATCGTCAGCGCACTGGGATAGCTTTGTTTGAAATTGTCGATTGCCTTTGAGTCAATGTCGCATACGGCAACTTTCGCTCCGGAGTTAATAAAAGCACCCGCGATGGCGGCGCCAATGCCACTGGCACCTGCCGTGATCAATACTTTTTGAGTGTTAATTTTGAGGCCGCGCCGTATAGGTTGTTGCAGGGTAGTTTGCTATGGCTTCAATAAATTCGCTTTCGCTGACACCCGCATCCGTCAGCTCTTGGTCCAGAGCGCTGGAAGCGGAAGGTATGGTACGTACCAGCCGATACGCGCCTTCCACGATCTGTTGATTGGTCTTGGCATCATAGTTTCTGAAACTTGAGGTGACATCACCCGGTCCGCTGGTTTCGATATCCAATGTCAGCGCAGGTGTTTCGGCAGAGAAATCCAACCCGCCGAGTGAAATTTCCTTGATTTCCGGGTGTTGCACTGAACGAAAGTAAACTTTCATGGCACCCAGATCGTAAACGATGGTCCGGAATGTGCTGTCGCCCTGAGCAACATCTGTCAGTACTTCAAATGCATAATCACGGCGCTCGGGAAAGGATGCTGGGACAGCGTCAGCCAGCATGTTGTTGATGCGAATAAACCGCGCTATGGAGCCCGAGCCCTCGGTTAATCCCTTCGGCGGGGCGACACTTCGCGAGAGTTTCAGTTGTTCGGTGGATGTCGTCAAACGATCATTGGTGAGCACACAACCGTTTTGCATTGTGCCACGGCCAATTTGTGGGCTGCCATCGTGAAATTCCACTATGGCGCATTGACCCTCTCTGTCGGCAATCATGAAATGCCATGGCCAGCCTCGAAGATTGAAATCGGCAATGCCTTCCAACACTTCTTTTACAGTTGCGTGTTTATCCAGTTGATATTGAATCCACTGTTGTACGGAAACCGTCGGAGCGGAGTCCGATTTTGCGTATTCGGTGTCCCCTAGCGTCATTTCTTCAACGATCAATCCGGCTTCATTGACTCCGCCATCAGGAAATTCCCTTCCAAAATGAGTGAATGTCAAAGAGCCGTAGCGGGAAATCCAGCTTGCTTTTTCGTCAGTACTGAATGAAGGCCCCGCAAAGCCCCAAGGCAATGATTGTTTGTGGACCCCGCGTTTGTTTACAACCAATTGACCGGGAACGGAATCGCCATCGGTATTACGCCCGAATAAAGTGCCTTGTCCCGTTCGGACCACAAATGTTGAGCAGGCGTAAACGCTGATCGGGGAGAGGGTCAAACAAATGACCAAGGAGGTGATAAGCAGTGTGCGAAACATGGATATTCCTCTGAGCCATTGCACTTTATTTACGAAATACATTATATATGATCACAAAAATATTTGGCAAGTCTTCGTAAAATATGATTTTCATCCCGTCCTGCGGGACTTTTTGAGTCATTCCGATGGGCAATGTCCGCTTGTTTTGCGCGCCGTTTGTGTTGCCGTTTTGTTCAATCCTTTTTGCTCTTGTCTCGCTTCTGGCCCTTGCTGCAGACAATCCCGCGCGTTGGTACGACGCCAAGGAAACCCACTTCACCATCACCGGCATATTTGATGGCCGATAGGCAGTCAGTGAGAAGTATGAAAACGTCGGCCACAGTCAGACGGAGACCACTCCGTCTTGGTCAGGTATATTTGGATAGATAACGGTTGAAGAAATTAACCATCAGAGCCAGGGCGGAAGGCCAGTCGCGATTATGTCCCCAGGCCTTGCGCAGCAGATTTAAGGCTGAGTATCGATTCATGCTGCTGAATATCCTGGTTCTTGTTGACGAGTTTCTGTAACGCGTCCTGGTTGTTATGAAATGAGCATCAAGCCAATGCCCGGGCGAGTCCCGCTAAGGCAATTGTTGCATAGGTGATTATGCCTTGCGCGGGCCACCCCGCAAAACACTCTCTTACAAAATGCGGGTTAGTTGGGGCTGCGCCATATGACTGGAAAATCGTCACAATCCATGGGCTCGCCATGTTGCAGGCCCGGATCGCTGGTCGGGATGGCCACCTGACCTGGTCGCACTAGAAATCGCGCATCATCACCGGTCCAGCGCGTAGCCCAGGCCCTGCGGCGATGCTGCAGCGAGGAATTGCCATCGGACCCATGGACAATCATGGCCTGGAATACCAGGCAATCGCCCGGCTGCATATCCCAGCCGAGAATCTCATATTCATCACGGTTGGCATCAATATTCGGTAATTCCGGCAAGCCGGTGCCTTTGTAGGGCGTGTTATCGGAGAAATTATGGGGATTGTAACTGCCCCATCGGTGGCTGCCCTTGACGTACTTCAGGCTCGAGTCTTTTGCAACCCGATCCAGCGGCAACCAGATTGAAGCCACCTGAAATCCGGATACCGCCCAGTAAGGTTGATCCTGGTGCCACGGTGTGCGTTCTGCAGTTCCTGGCTCTTTTACCAGCAACTGATCATAAAAAAAATTGACTTTGCTCGAACCCATGATGGACCCGATGATTTCTGCCGCTGGAGAGTTAAAGATAAAGTCCCGGAATGGAGCGTGCCGTTTGGCTACGTCCAGGTCGCCAAAAAAGCGGCCTGCACCCTTGGCGTATTCCTCGGCCAGAGGCCCGGGTTGGGCCATGGCCACTTCAACTGCGTCCCGCAGATATTCGATCCAGTCCATGTCAATGACGCCTTTCAGCATCACTACGCCATGGTCAGAGTACTCGGCAATCTCATCCTTGCTAATCGCCCTCGCCAGTTGCTTATTCCGCATGCTCTGCATTCCTCAGCTTCAGCATGTTGCGCGCATCCTGCGATGTGGCGGGTTCACAACCGAGATCCGAAATGATGCGCACAGCATGTTCGACCAGCGTGCCGTTGGTCGCAAACACGCCCCGGTCAAGATACAAGTTGTCTTCCAAACCCACACGTACATGTCCACCCAAGCGGATCGATTGAGCGGCTATCGAGAATTCATCGCGTGCAATACCCATGGCGGTCCAAATGGCATTGGCCGGCTTGATCAGGTTTTTCATATACATAACCGTTTCCGGATTAGCCGGTGCGCCCCATTTCACGCCCAGCACGAATTGGTACATGGGCACACCATCAATCAGCCCTTCTTCCACTAGCTGGTTGGCAAACAAAACATCTCCGGTCTGGAAGGCCTCAAGTTCCGGCTTGACTCCGAGCTCCTGAAAACGCCGGGCCATGGCCGCGCAAAGTTCACGCTTCACGGCCCGCTCACCGCATTCCAGCTCAGGCGCAGTCGCTCCGAAACAGCGCTGGTTGCAGCCTGTTTGAGCCAGTTGATCACCAGCGCTTCAAACAGCGCCGTGAAACCGCTTCCGGACTCAGTCCACGGTACGCTTACAGTCACTACGCCATGTTCCGCACCGCTCACCTGCGGCACATCGGTCACCAGCAAAGTTTTCAATTGGCAAGTGTCGAGGTGGCGCCAGCGTCTGGCTCGTTGGTCATATCCGGGGCAGGTTTTGCCACACTTGGGGCACAGCAACTTACCGCCAACACGGGCCACCACGACTTCTACCTCATCATCAGCCAACGATACCTGCACATTCACTACCTTTCATGGCTTCTCGATGCCCAATATCTGGCCGTTTAGCTATGGGTCTTTCATAGGACATCAGGCCAAACTACCCACTCGATTTGGAGAAGGCCCTAAATTATAGGCTATTCAGAAAAGGAATATCAAACTGTGAAAACCAGAATTCAAAAATTATCGATTGCGTTGAAAAAGCGATCACTTCGAGCTATGCGGACGGTTGCGCGCTGGAGCGCGAACTGTTTCAGAAGTTAATGAATTCAGACGAATCAAAAGGCTTGCGTCATGTGTTTTTCGCTGAACGCGAAGCGGCACGAGTTGACGATCTGGACCCGGAAACAACCTTAAGGCCGATCAATTCGGTGGGCATCATCGGTGCAGGCACCATGGGTGGCGGCATTGCCATGAGCTTTGCCAATGCAGGTATTCCTGTGACTTTGCTGGAAATGAACCAGGAAGCACTGGATCG
>Ga0163153_10001188_pt1 | contig 41754 bp, 44 predicted proteins | sample OliLakLV19MP6IB1_FD_148629 | JGI IMG/M metagenome (GOLD analysis project Ga0163153, IMG submission 148629) | Freshwater microbial mat bacterial communities from Lake Vanda, McMurdo Dry Valleys, Antarctica - Oligotrophic Lake LV.19.MP6.IB-1 | ecosystem: Environmental > Aquatic > Freshwater >... | reverse complement strand
AGCGTGATCTGCACGCTTTCAATATAGTGGCGGTTCCAGATTGGCTCCAGCAACGCATTCGCAAAGCGGAAAAAGTGCAGGTTGTTCACCGGCTGTTTTCCGAGGTAATGGTCAATGCGGAAGATATCCGACTCGGCAAAGGTGCTGAAGAGAATCCGATTGAGTTTCCTGGCGGAGGCCAAATCGCGCCCGAAGGGCTTTTCGACGAGCACGCGCGCGCCTTTGGCGCAGCCGGATGCCGCCAGATGTTTCACCACGACGTCGAACATTTGGGGCGGGATGGCGAGGTAATGCGCCGGGCGCCGGGCTTTGCCCAGGGCCTTGCGCAGCGCCTGAAAGGTTTCCGGAGCGGAATAGTCCCCGCTGACATAGCGCAACAATCGGCAAAGCTTTTTACTCGCAGTGGAGTCGGTGACCCCGTGCTTTTCAAGACTCTCGCGAGCGTGCGCCTGGAACTGATGGTCAGTCCAATCAGGCCTGGCGACGCCGATGACCGGCACGTCAAGCTGGCCGCGTTTGACCAGGGCCTGCAACGCCGGGAATATTTTCTTGAAAGCCAGATCGCCCGTGGCGCCAAAAAAGACCAGGGCGTCGGACTGGGATTGTTGCCTCGTTGTTTTGCTCATGCTGTTTCAATTTCCGGCTGACTCTTTGCGGTATCCATCTAGCTCGAACCGCCGCGCTAGTCCGAGTGTTCTTAACTCAAAAAAAAAATTGCTTAGGTGCGCTCCGACCTCGTCCGGCTTTTCGTCGATTGACCAAGGACCGGCGTCCTTAATCCAGACTCGCTCTGCATTCGGGATCGTTGCGGCCAGCTTGTCGGCGTATGCAGGTTTTTGGAACGGATCCTTGTTACCCCACAACACCAGCGTTGGGTGGGGAAGCTGTTTCAATTCGTCGGCGAGGGCCTGGGTACATTCCTTGTTCAACCGTCTAAGATCGCGGAAAAAACGCCCGCTCGCCGTCTTCGGTGGACCAAGGCGAGAGATAGAGATCAATCACATCGTCGGTCATTACGCTCTGGTTCACGACACCCGTGGGCATAAAGCCGCGCATCCCGGCGATGAAGGCTTTCAAGCCCATCTTCCCCCCGCCTCCGGGCGCTGCAAATGCTCGAACGCAGGGATGGGCCACGAGTCGAAACAAACACTGTCCAGGAGTACCAGCTTGCGAACGGCTTCCGGGGCGTTGACCGCGAGCAACTGCGCGACCCCGCCGCCGATATCGTGCGCGACCACGGCGGCGCTCCGGATCCCCCTCCAAAGTAGGAAACAAAGCTATCGAGCTCATGCTGAAGACATGTATTCTTCAATGACACATGAGAGGCAATCAGCGCCCCGACCGGTATGGACAGACCAGGAAGAGACGCCAAAACCAATGTGAGTCCCAATGTCATCGTAAACGCGCTGTTATTGGTCGCCTGATTTTTCGTGGTGCCCGCCGAACTCGAAGCGCATCGCCGACAGCAGTTTGTCGGCGAATTCCGCCTCGCCTCGTGAACTGAAGCGCGAGTAGAGCGCCGTGCTGAGCACCGGCACCGGCACGCCTTCGTCAATGGCTGCTTTGATCGTCCACCGGCCCTCGCCCGAATCGGACACCCGGCCTTCAAACTTCGCGAGCTTCGGATCCTTGAGCAGGGCGGCTGCGGTCAAATCCAGCAGCCACGAGGAGATCACGCTGCCGCGCCGCCAAACCTCGGCAATATCGCGCAGATTGAGATCGAATCGGAATTCCTCGGGATTGCGCAAGGGCGTCGTCTCGGCGTCAGCCGCCTGCTGGTTCTTGCCCACATTGGCGTGAGCGAGAATATTCATGCCCTCGGCGTAGGCGGCCATCAGACCATACTCGATGCCGTTGTGGACCATCTTGACAAAATGGCCGGCGCCGCTCGGCCCGCAGTGCAAATAGCCCTCTTCTGCAGTGCCCTTCACCTTCTCGCGGCCCGGCGTGCGCGGGATGTCGCCGACCCCCGGAGCGAGAGTTTTGAACACCGGCTCAAGATGTTGCACCGGTTCCTTCGAACCGCCGATCATCAGGCAGTAGCCTCGTTCCAAGCCCATCACGCCGCCGCTGGTCCCGCAATCAATGTAGTGGATGTTTTGGGCCGCGAGTGTCTTCGCTCGCCGGATGTCGTCCACGTAGTAGGAGTTGCCTCCATCAATGAGGATGTCGCCCGGCGCGAGATGCGGCAGGAGATCGGCGATGAGTTCCTCGACCACCGCACCCGGCACCATCATCCAGATCGCGCGTGGTTGCTCCAGCTTCGTGACGAAGTCCGCGAGCGAGGACGTGCCCACCGCTCCCTCCTTGCCCAAGTCTTTGATCCTCTGCGGCGACCGGTTGAAGACCACGCATTGATGTCCGCCCTTGAGAAGGCGGCGCACCATATTGGCGCCCATGCGGCCCAAGCCGATCACTCCGATTTGCATTGTTTTCATCATGACGTTTCCGATTTGTGGAAATAATTCACAGCGTGGTTTGCGACTGCTCGCAGGTGCCGGTTCTTATGCTGAAGTCTTCATTGTCCGGTAACGCCGGATCAGGTTGTTGGTGGAACTGTCATGCGCCAGCTTGGGCGCGGTCCGGCTTTCTAGTTCCGGGATGATGCGTTGGGCGAGGGCTTTGCCCAGTTCGACGCCCCATTGGTCGAACGGACCGATGCCCCAAATCACGCCCTGAGTGAAAACACTGTGTTCATAAAGCGCCACCAGAGCGCCGAGGATCGCGGGTGTGAGCCGGGCCGCGAGAATCAGGTTCGACGGGCGGTTGCCCTCGAATACCCGGTGCGGCACCAGCCCGGCGGGCACACCCTCGGCCCGGACCTCCTGGGGTGTTTTGCCAAAGGCGAGCGCCTCGGCCTGCGCCAGGACATTTGCCAGCAGGATGTCATGGTGCCGACCCAGCGGCGTGAGCGCGTGGCCGAAAGCGATGAAGTCGCACGGAATGAGTCGGGTGCCCTGATGGATCAACTGGTAAAACGAATGTTGGCCGTTGGTGCCGGGTTCGCCCCAGAAGATCGGGCCGGTATCATAGTCAACGGCCCTCCCGTCGAGCGTGACGTGCTTGCCGTTGCTCTCCATCGTCAACTGTTGCAGATACGCCGGGAACCGATTGAGATATTGTTCGTAGGGCAGCACGGCGACGGTCTGCGCTCCGAAAAAGTTGTTATTCCAGAGAGAAAGGAGCCCCAGAAGCACCGGCAGATTCTGCTCGAATGGCGCGGTGCGAAAATGTTCGTCCATTTGGTGAAAACCGGCGAGTAACGCGCGGAAATGATCCGGGCCGATGGCGATCATGGTCGCAAGGCCGATCGCCGAGCACATCGAGTAACGCCCCCCGACCCAGTCCCAGAACTCGAACATGTTGGCCGGATCAATGCCGAATGCCGCCACCTTTTCCGCGTTCGTGGAAACCGCGACAAAATGTTTGGCCACGGCCTTGCGGTCGCCGCCCAGTCCTTTGAGCAACCAGTCGCGCGCGCTTTGCGCGTTGACCATCGTCTCCATCGTGGTAAAAGTTTTTGAAGCCACGATGAACAGCGTCTCGGCCGGGTTGAGGTCCCGGGTCGCTTCCACGAAATCGGCGCCATCCACGTTTGAGACAAACCGCACGGTCAGTCGGCGGTCGCTGTAATGCTTGAGAGCCTCGTGGGCCATCACCGGTCCCAAGTCGGAACCGCCGATGCCGATGTTGACAATGCTCTTAATGCGTTTGCCGGTGTGCCCCTTCCAGTCACCGCTGCGGATGCGGTTGGCGAAGCCGGCCATCCGGTCGAGCACGGCGTGGACATCCGGAACGACGTTCTTGCCGTCCACGACGATGTTCTGCCCTTTCGGCGCGCGCAGGGCCACGTGCAGGACGGCGCGCTGCTCGGTGACGTTGATCTTCTCGCCCCGAAACATGGCGTCGACGGCGGAGCGCAGGTTGGAATCCTCCGCCAGTTGAACAAGCAACTTGAGCGTCTTGTCGGTAATCCGGTTCTTCGAGTAATCAAGAAACAGGCCCGCTGCCTCGAGGGTGAGTCGGTGCCCCCGCTTCGGATCATCGGCGAACAGCTTCCGTAGGTGCAGCTTTTTGACCTGCTTGTGGTGGGAGGCGAGGGCCTTCCACGCGGCACGTTTCGTGAGGGGTGGGAGGTGGGTGGTCCTGCTGGATTCGCGCAACGCCAACGACTGGGATCCGGACGGAGCGGATGCTTTCCATTTGCCGGCTTCCTCCCACAGGCGAAACCCTCCGAGGAATGCATTGGCGTTGTCGCCGGCCCGGCAGCCGGGCGGCAGTTCTTTGAGATTTTCAACGTTGCCTCCGCCGAGGACGATATCGCCGGGTTGGAGCGCGGCGATCAGGCGGCTCACCACATCCGCGACGTATTTCCGCCATTTCTTTTTTCCCGCGTCCTCCAGCTTCTGAGCACTCACGTAGTCTTCGAAGGATCCTTTTCTGTAGGGCAGATGAGCCAGTTCCATCGGCTCGACGATGCCGTCCACGATCATGGCGGAGCCGAGGCCGGTGCCCAGTCCCAGGAAAAGCATCTTCCCTCCCTCATAGCTCCCCAGAGCTTGCAGGGCGGCGTCGTTGATGATCTTGACGGAACAACCGAACGCAGCCTCGAAGTCGAACCCTACCCACCCCGGCCCGAGATTGTGCGGTTCCGAAATCGGCTTGCCGCGGAGAACCGCGCCCGGATAGCCGATCGAGACCACGTCGTATTTCCAGTCCTTGGCTGCCTTGCGGACCCCGGCGACCATCTCCTCCGGCGTCATGGACGGCCCAGAGTCAAACTCCCGCGGGTTCTCCTGCCCGGTGAGCAGAAACTTGACGTGATTCCCGCCCACATCCACGACCAGAACGTGATTGGGAGGCTTTTTCATAGGCGATCGTTTCTTTGGAGATTTCATGGCGCTGAATTTTCCGGGAGTTGAACTCAACGGCCCGTGGCGAGTGTCTCGCTCTTGGACGCGATGCGCCCCATGAGATCGTTCCAGGATTTGACGAAAGATTTGGCCCCTTCGTCCTGGAGTTGGGCGGCCAGGGCATCGCTGCCGATTCCGGCTTGGGCGAACTGCGCCAACACTGCCTCGCAGTCGCCGCCATCGGCGGCCATGATCGGGCCGAGTTCGCCGTGATCGGCGAGGGCCAGTAACGTTTTCTCCGGTATCGTGTTTACGGTAAGCGGTGCCGCCAGCGCCTTGACGTAAAGGTCGTCCGGGGCTTTTGGATCTTTCGTCCCGGTGCTGGCCATAAGCAGCCGTTGCGGGCGGGCACCTGCGTTCATGACCCGGTGCCAGCGCGGCGCGGCCATTTGCGCACCATAAGCCCGGTAGGTGCGCTGGCCGATGGCGATGCCGAGCCGATTATTCAACTCGGCGGATGTTTTGCCTGCGACGGCGACGTCCCATCGGCTTATGAAAACCGAGGCGACGGAAGCGACATCAGGGTTCAGGCCGGCTTCGAGGCGCCGTTCGATGCCGCGCAGATAGGCTTCGGCCGCCGCCACGTAATGCTCGCGGGAAAACAGCAGCGTTACATTGACCGGCACTCCCGCAAAAATCGCTTCCTCGATCGCGGGCAGACCTTCCGCCGTGCCCGGGATTTTGATGAAGAGGTTGGGCCGTTTCGCCCGGGCGTGAAGTTCCTTGGCTGCGGCGATGGTGGCCGCCGTATCATGGACCAGCAAGGGCGAGACTTCCAACGATACCCAGCCATCCACGCCGTTCGTCCGGTCGTGAATCGGCCGAAACAAATCGGCGGCCTGCGTAAGATCTTCCAGCGCCAGGTCGAAGAACAGCGCCTCGCCCGTCTTGCCGGCATGCACTTTCTGGCGGATGGACTCGTCGTAGGCGTGGCTGTTCTTGAGGGCCTGGTCGAAGATCGTCGGATTCGACGTCAGGCCAGTGACCGATAGCTCGGCGATATAGCGCTTGAGTGTGCCGCTGGTCAACAGGTCGCGGGTGATATTGTCGAGCCAAAGGCTTTGGCCCAGGTCGTGGAGTTTTTGGGTGGCTTTCATAATTTTCAGTTCGTTGGAATTGCGCTGGCCTCGGGATGTCCGGCCTGGCCGGCGGCGCGCAGGGCGGGCAATTCGTAGTTGAGCAGGTCGCCGATGCGCTCGATCGCAATGTCGGCGGGCGGATACGCGGCCAAGGATTTCAGGTCGTGGGCGTAGTGGCCCTGCCGCGGGAAGACGGTGGTCAGGCGGTTGCCCCAGATCTTCTTTGCCGCCGTGAGAATGCGTAGTTTGTCGTCAATCAAGACGTAGTGCCGGGCCGGATAATGCTTCTCGACGTCGTCGAGTTCCCGCTCTTTGTGAATGTAGATGCTCACGCGCCCCGCCACAGCGTCGAACAGCCCCGAGCGCTTGACCTTGCGCGGTTGGAAGACAACGTCTCCGTCGGTCAGGATGACTGTCGGCCCCCAGGCCCCGAGGTGTTTGATCACGTTCAGCGCGTCCGGGTAAAGCCGGTCGGCGAACGGATAGTCCAAAAGGAAAAAGGAGACCTGCATGAAATCTGAATCACGCAGGTTCTCGGCCCGGTAACGCTGCAGGGCTCCAAGATAGTCCGCGTAGCCGAGCTCCGCGCGCCACTGCTCGAAGATCGCCCAATAGCGCTCCTGGCGCTCTTCACCAAAGGTGCGCGCGAGATACGCCTCCAGGTCGGCGATGACGCGATCGTTGTCGAGGACCGTGTTATCGACATCGAGCAGGAATACGATGGGAGCGGTTTCGCTCATTGGAGCAGTTCCTTGGACATGGGGCGGGTGGCGATCATCCTATTGGTCTCCCTTTCATCAACTGCTCCTTCACTGCGGCCACCATGTGTTCAGTGATCCGGATGACTTTGGTTCATGGCTTTGGGTTCATTTTCGGTGAGCGCCGGAATCGCGGGGTGCGGCGTCCGACGATGATTTGATGACCGCCATTTCTACCGCGTCCAACCCAGCCATTTACCCATGAGCTTTTGCACCAAGGGCGTGAGGCGGGTGCGGTTGTAGAGGTCGCCGACTTTGCGGATGGCTTCGGCTTGCGTCGGATACGGATGAATGGCCGAGCCGATCGTCTTCAAGCCAAGCTTGCCATTCATCGCGAGCGTGATTTCGGAAATGAGGTCGCCGGCATGCGCGGACACGATGGTCGCGCCGAGGATTTCGTCGGTGCCCTTGCGCACGTGGACGCGCACGAAGCCTTCGGCCTCGCCGTCGAGAATGGCGCGGTCCACCTCGGCGAGTTCCTGCGTGTAAGTGTCCACCTCGATGCCCTTTTCCTTCGCGTCTTTTTCGTAAAGGCCGACGTGCGCGATCTCCGGCGAGGTGTAGGTGGTCCACGGGATGTTCAGCGCACTGAACTTGGCGCGGCCCATGAAGAGCGCGTTCTGGATCACGATGCGCGCCATGAAGTCCGCCACATGGGTGAACTGAAACGGCGAGCAAATGTCGCCGCAGGCGAAGATGCGCGGGTTTGCGGTCTGCAAGCGGTCGTTTACCTTCACGCTTTTCTTGTCGAAGGCGACGCCGGCCGTTTCGAGGCCGAGTCCTTCGACGTTGGGAGCACGACCCACGGCGACGAGGAGTTGATCCACCAGCACGTCGTAACCTTGCCCATGTGATTCAACTTGCAGCTGAACGCCGTCGGGGTCGTTGGCCAGTTTGAGCTTCTTGCCGCAGCAAAGTAGCTTGACTCCGTCGCGCTCCATCTCGGCCAGGACGGCTTCCCCAGCATCCTGATCCTCGCTGGGCAAGATGCCATGCTCCGTCTCCACAAGAAAAACTTCCGCGCCCAACCGGGCAAAGGCTTGCGCCATTTCACAGCCGATCGGGCCGGCACCTATGATGCCGAGTCGCTTCGGCAACTCGGTCAGAGAGAACAGTGTTTCGTTCGTCAGGTAAGGAACATCCTGCAACCCGGGAATTGGCGGAGCGGAGGCACGCGCGCCAGTGGCGATGACCGCCTTGGAAAAGCGCAGCGTCTGCCCCGCGACTTCCACGCGGTCCGAACCGGTGAATCTTCCGCCGCCGAGAAAAACATCCACGCCGAGTTCGGTCAAGCGTTTCGCCGAATCATGCGGGCTGATGTCGGCGCGCAGGCGGCGCATCCGTTCCATCGTCTTGCCGAAATCCATCCTTACGCCGGCGGGAACCTTGACGCCGAACTCCGACGCATCGCGCACCGCCGCCGCTGCGCGAGCGGCGCGGATGATGGCCTTGGACGGCACGCAGCCGACGTTCAGGCAATCACCGCCGAGGAAGTGTTTTTCGATGAGCGCGACCTTTGCGCCGAGTCCCGCCGCGCCAATGGCCGACACCAGCCCCGCCGTGCCGCCCCCAATCACTACAAGGTTGTAGCGCTTGGCGGGCGTCGGGTTTTTCCAGCCCTGCGGATGGACGTTGGAGACGAGTTTTTGATTGTGGCTGTCCCACGGCAGGACGGGCGGTTGCGTTTGTTCGTTCATCGAGAGGGGGCGGTGTGCTGTCACTGGGTGTTCCTTTTCGCGAGTGCCTTTTTCGCGAGGCGCGTGACGAAGACGGTGACGACGACCGTGGCGAGGAGGCCGACTCCGTAGAGGACCCATTCGCCGGTGGTGCGCGCGCGGTCGCCCGTGGCGGCCTGCGCGAGCGAGCCGAGATACACATACATGATCGTGCCGGGCATCATGCCGATCCACGAGGCGAGGACGTAATCGCGCAGCTTCACTTGCGTGAGGCCAAAGGCGTAGTTCAACAGCGTGAAAGGAAACACCGGCGAGAGCCGCGTCAGCCCCACGATTTTCCAACCCTCGTTCGTGACGGCCTTGTCGATCGCGGCGAAACGTTGGTTGCCTTCGATCTTGCGGGCGATGGCGTCGCGGGCCAGAGAGCGCCCGACGAGAAACGCGGCCGTCGCCCCCAGCGTCGAGGCGATCGAAACGTAGATCGACCCCCACACCACGCCAAACACCGCACCCGCGCCAAGGTCCAGCACGGAGCTGGGGATGAACAGAACGGTCGCCACAATATAGAGCCCGATGAAAATGACGGGCCCCCAAGGTCCGAGTTGGGCGACCCAGTCGAGGCCTTGCTTAATGAGGTCTTGAACGTGGAAGTAAGTGGCGGCGCCAATGGCCACGGTGGCGATGAGCAGGTAGAACAGCCACTTCCAACGGACGCGAGGCTCGGCCGCGGACGTTTTCCGCTGAAGTTTGGGAATGTTGTCAGTGGCGGGATTCATGTCGGTTTTTCGGGCGTTCACTTCGGATGTTCGTTCATCGACCGGACGCAGTCGGTGCGGTAACGCACGAATGGCCGTCAATTTCTTCGCGACGGCGCGTTCCGCTTCCGCGCAGATGGATTCGTAGATCTCGAGTACCTTCTGACCGCTCCGCGACAACGAAGCGTCGCCGCGCCGGTTGCCGCCTGCATGGGTTTCGACGAGTCGTTTCCTTAAAGTATCGCCTTCCATTCCGTCCACGACAATTTGATTCGCCTGTGCTGAACGGCGTGGCCTCGCACCCGAATACTAGTGATTGAAGGAGTATTCCCATTGGTCCCGACAAAGCGGACGGTGCGTCGGTCGTGGTCATCTGCAACGCTACATCCGAGCGCTATTGCACGCCGTAAAGCAGGATGTTCAGCAAATTGTCACGAAACGTCGCGTTGCCCGGCAGCCTGTCGTGCCGTTCGCATATGAAGACCGTCCACGCGATGGGAAAGTCACCGCGTCCGGCGTCGATTTGAAGGCTGTCCCGCGCCAGTAGACTTGCCTTGGTTACTGCGCCGTCGCCAGGTTCAATCATCAGTTCGTCGTACGGTACGCCGGCAATCGGGTGTCGGATGTCGCTCGGGAAGAGCGCTATCGAGGCGTGCCCTTCAACCTCCTCGATCACGCAATGCGCCGCGGTGGGCACACAGGCGCTGCCAAAGACGATGAAACTGGTTGGCGCGGTCGCAATCGGCCTGCTGAGCGCACGATGAAATCGAAGTGCGCGCAGCAGTTGTTGCTGGAATTCAACCTCGAATGCCGAAAGGTAGGCGTCGGCGACGGCTGGATCGGCAATGCTTGCGCGGATGCGCTCGCGCACCCGCGGATCCCAAATCGACCACTGGTAACGTTGCCAGATCGCAGTATCGTAGAGATTGAGGTCTACTCGTTTGCCTCGGGTGTCGAGCATCCACGTTCGATCCGGATGTGGCAGCAGCTGGTACATAACGGGCATCGTGGCGATCGTTTCAGGACGCAACGTTGAGCGGCCGATTTCGTCACCCATGATGGCCTTCTGCAACCCGGTGATGGAACCGTAGCTCGGCGTGCCAATCAGCACGGCTTGGCGAACTTTCTCGCCGCCTGCGAACGTGATCCGCGGCTCGTCGGCGTCCAACACATCGACCCCGCCATAACGAACGAAGTAGCGGGCCAGCAGCCCACCGGCAGAATGCGCGACAATGTCGACCTTCAGCGTCGGGTCCGAGCGCAGGGCGCGTAATCGATCTACCGCAGCGTCAAGCTCGGCCGCCGCTACCACGATCCCCTTTCTCCAATCCCACGCGAACAGAACGCAATCGGTAGTCGGGGACATCTGATCGACAGGAACACAATGGTAACCGCCGGCGTCGGTCAATGTGCCGATGATCTGACCATAGAAATCTGAACGGGCAAATTCGTAGAAGAGTCCGCCGGCGTGGAGTGGGACCATTCGCGGTGTGCCGGCGATTGCGCCCGTACCGGCAATGGGCAGTGCGAGATCCGCATACCCCTTTCCCACCACCATGTCCCACAGCGGCCCTGGCCACACTTCCGCCTTGTTGTCGGCCCGGAGCAGCCGGGAGCCCATCACGCCGGGAATCAGTAGCAGAGGGTGTGCCTTCGGCAACGTAGCGACGGGCCGATAAAAGCGCGCAAGGTCGGGCTGGAGCGTGGGTGCGCACCCCGCAACGAGCAGGATCAGCAGGAGAGGAAGAGCGCGAGGCAGTGACATCGCTGTCAGCGGGCGATCACGTTACCGAATGGAGTTCGATTTCGCTCTCCATGGAGTTCGCTGCACCTTGGGCAACAGGTACGCGGTCAGAGGCTCCCAGGTCGGGTGCGAAATCATCGACGCGTACGACCTTGGCCACCAATTCTCGATGCTGCGCCAGCAGAGTTCGTCGACCTCGTGATCGAGAAAGCGCTGCTCGTCCGGGCTGAGTGTGGCCTTCGGTACGTCCAGCAGGCGCTGCCAGTTCGGACGGCCCGACAGGAGTTCGCCGTCCCACCAGACAGTGCCCGCTTCGATGGCCTCGCGCTCGGTCTGTGACATCGGCGGGAGCGCGTTGCGGAAAGGCGCGAGACGTCTGTCGCTCAGAAGTTTACGGCGCAGGAACGGCACAACCAGCGCCACCGCGAAGGCTGCCGAGAGGGTCGCCAGAGTTCCGGCAAGCCAAGGAGGCAGCGCATGGGTCCACCAGGTGGCTGCGAGCGCCAAGCCTGCGGCCGGCGCCCACTGCCAGCCTGCGGCCCTCGTGTAGGCCAGGACAAGCGGGGACGCAAAAACTGCGATGATCCAGAGCAGGGCCAGCATCGGTGTCTCCTTTGAGTAAGAGACGGCGCGATGGGTCGGATTCTTACGGTGATCGCTGAAGCGACCATGCGTTCGCCCCAATGAACCAACCGGACTCATCCGCTGGATAGGTGAAACGCGGGGCGGAGGCGAATGCCGAGCCACGTACCCGCCAGCGCCGAAGCGATCCACAGCCACCCGTGCAGGCTGGTCGATGCTACGCCCGAGAAGAACGCTCCGATATTGCAGCCATATGCAATGCGCGCACCATAGCCCATCATCAAACCACCAAGGGCTGCCGCGACCAGTGAACGCGGGGGAATCCGGGCCGTCAATTCAAACCGGCCTGCGAATCCCGAAGCCATCAGCGCGCCGAGAATCACGCCGATGTTCATCACCGACGTAATGTCGTGCAACACAGGAGCCTCAAGCGCCTCGCGCTGGAAGCTTCCCGACCAGAAGTCATCGCCGACCGGATTCCAGCCGGAAAGCTGGGCCAACTTGGCGGCCCAGAGCGTGAATCCCCAAGTGATGGTCCAGGGATGCCCGGCCGCGAGGAGCGTCGCGAAATTGAGAAGAGCGAGAACTATCGCGCCAACAAGCAGTGGCCATGGGCCGGCGGCGATTCGTCGCCAGCCAGACGCAGTCGACGGCGTTGCGGCCGATTGCTTCTTCCCGAACTTGCGCAGCATGACAAACAAGGCGGCGAAGACGGCGAGCTGCAGGGAGACCGCCAATGGCCACCCGATCGCCTCTCCGAGCACAATCGTGCCGAGGTCTGGCAGGCGTTGCCACGCGGCCATGTGCAGGCTGGCCCAGAAGCCACCGGCGCAGAAAGTGGCCAACGTCACTACCATACGGGCACTTCCGCCACCGACTTTGTAGAGAGTTCCTGATCCGCACCCATCGCCGAGCTGCATGCCGATGCCGAACAGAAAGGCGCCCAGCGCAACCTGCCAACCGAACGGCGCATTGGCCCCCGTCACCGGTGTGCCGAAAGCGTTCCCCGACGCGAGCACCGGCGCGAACAAGAGCGTGGCGATCCCGAGCATCAGCAGTTGGGCTTCGACGCTGGACGTGTCGCGTTCGACCAGCAGTCGCCGGTACGCCGAGGTGAAGCCGAACGCCGCGTGGTAAAGGGCTGTTCCGCAGCCGATGCCGATGGCAAGGAGGACAGCCATGCGCAGGCTGACGCCGGCGAGCGTGCCAGCCAGCAGGAGTGCGACCAGAGCGCCACCGACGACAACCCGGCGCTGCGGTGCGCGTCCTGCGGGGTTTCCGGTCGTCAGTGCCGCGGCAGATGTCATCAGCTCACCATTTCGATGACCCTCATTCCTCGACGCGGTTATACGAGAGCCCTTGCACGAATCCCGAGCACGCCCCCGACTCCGACCATCATGGCGGTGATGCCGAGGGTCCAGACGAGGATCATCATCGTCGCATCGAGATCGTGGAACAGCAACAGGGCGGTCGCGGTCATTGCGGCGACGGCCAGGCTGCCGGTGAGGGTCACGGCCGTCGGGCGAAGCAATGCGGCATGGCGCAGCATGACGTAGAGAGCCAGCGACAAGGGAAGGCTCGTCAGCATCAGGGTGGCGAAGCATCGCGCCGACTCCTCGACGCTTATGCCATCGGGCCCGAGGCTTACCCAGTTGGTCAGGCACCCGTAACTGACCGTCGACACCCAGACGACGAGCGCCGGAAGAGGCAATGCGGCCCAGGCCCGCGACCGATCGGGGAGGCTGATCAGGAACGACGCAACGGCCGCCAGAATGCCGGTGAGCAGCGAAGCCACGATGCCGACCACGAACATGGGCTGCGCCGCTGCCTGCGCGAGATCCTGGCGCACGCCCTGGCTCAGGGCGAGGAGCCCGAATACGCCGGCGGCCAGCAGCAACCAGAGCCCGGCGCGCACGAGCGGCGGCCGCAAGCGCCGCACGGGCTGCGCGTTGGTCGCAAGCAAGGCGATGAGTTCGGGCGTCGTGATCACGTGTCGTTCCCTGGTTTCATGAAGACCTTGCGCAGATTCTTCATCGCGCGGTGCGTGGCTATCTTCAACGCAGCGACCGACATTCCCGTTTCGGTTGCCGCCTCCTTCAATGACATTTCCCGCAGCTTGAGCAGCCTGATGGCGTTGCGTTGACCCTGCGGCAGGCGCTCGATCGCTTCCCGCAAGGCGCGCGCGTCGGACGCCGACTCAAGGTAGTTCGCTTCGGGGGCGGCAAAGGTTTCATGCTCGTCGGTCAGCGGCGTCTCCCGCGCCGTGGTCCGCCCCTGGCGACGCAGGCGATCGGCGATGCGGCGATGGGCGATCGCCACTAACCACGGACCGAAGGGACGGGCGGGATCGTAGGTGTGCCGTATGGCGTGCACCGTCATCAATGCATCCTGCACCGAATCCTCGATGTCGCCCGGATCGCGATGGCATTTCGCCGCCAGCGAGCGCAAATAGGGGGTGATTTCCTCGAGGAGGCGCCGATAGGCCTCCTGCTCGCCGGCCTGCGCGTGCGCCATGAGAATCGACCAGTCGAAGCCGCGCCCCCGCGCGTCCGATGTGCCGCCACCCGGATCGAGCATGGCGACCCCGGGGGAGAGTGCGTCACCGGAGACCAGGGTGAGCGGTCCGGCGCGACGCTTGCCAACGGAGATCATGGCGAACACTCTCCATCCCGGGTTCCGGTCGACTCCGGCGGAGGCGGACAATTCATCACCCGATTCACGAGAATCACGATACACGAAACGTCGATCCCGATCGGCACTCTATTTTTTGTCTGCGACGTAACCTTTCGCGAATCAACAGCGAACCTTGCTTTGTACGCAAGCGCAACCGACGTTGCCGACGCACCAGACCTCCCGCGCCATTGCTTTCGCCGCGGGGTGTTCCCGAAACGAGTCGAACATCGAAACGGAGTCCCTCATGAATTTCACTTCCAAGCCCCTTCGTTCCGCCGTTGCCGGTGCCTTGGCTCTGGGCTTCTCCGGGCCGGGTGCGTTCGCCGCCTGCGCGCCCTGCGCTCCGAGAAAGAGCGCGACGGAAAAAGCCCGGAACCCTTGTGCCGCCACCAATCCGTGTGCGGCGAAGAAAGCCAATCCCTGCGCGGCGAAGGCCGCCAACCCCTGCGCCGCGAAGAACCCCTGCGCTGCGAAGAACCCCTGCGGTGCCAAGAATCCGTGCAGCGCAGGCGCCAAGGTCGATCCCAAGCTCGTGACGCGCCCGAGGGGCACGAAGCTTGCCACAGGCGATCCGGCCGAGATGCGCAAGGTCGGCGAACGGTTGTGGAACGATGCGAAGTTGTCGACCAACAACCTGTCCTGCAATACCTGCCACCAGGGCGGTGCGGCGTTCCAACCCACGTTTGCGAAGCCGTATCCGCATTACGTCGCGATGGCCAAGGACCAAGGCGGCTTCAAGCAGATCTCGCTCGACGAAATGGTGCAGTTCTGCCTGGTGGTGCCGATGGCGTCGAAGCCGCTGGCCTGGGACTCGAAGGACCTCGCCGCGCTGACCTCCTACACGGCGGAAGTCCAGAAGGGATTCAAGCTGACTGCCGCGAAGGGCGGCAACCCCTGTGCCGCGAAGAATCCCTGTGCCGCGAAGAACCCCTGTGCCGCGAAGAATCCCTGTGCGGCCAAGAACCCCTGTGCCGCGAAGAATCCCTGCGCTGCCAAGAACCCCTGCGCCGCGAAGAATCCCTGCGCTGCCAAGAAGGCCAACCCGTGCGCGGCAAAGAATCCTTGCGCGCCGAAGAAGTGAGATTGCGCACTGCCTGACGCGCCGGTGACCGATGGCGCAGGTGGCTCGTGGGAGAGCTTTGGTGGCGACGATGTGTTTGCATGCTCTCGTCGCGACTATGCTCGCGTGATTGGGGGCACCCTCAACCTGGCGCAATCGGAGAAGCCGACCGTGATCGAGCTTACTCAGGTGCCTCACCACATCAGATGGCATCACTGAAAATCGGGCGATTCGACCAGTCCTTCATGTTCCGCATGATCCGGGACTTTTTCTTGCTGCTGATCGTTGTGTCCGTGGCAGAGCTCGGAATCCGATACGCAATCGTGGTGTATGAGTTCGAGAAGGAGGGCCGTCGCAACGTCGAGCGCGCGGCCGAGCAGCTCGCCGCGGATGTGAAGTCCGTCATGCTGAACTCCGGGGGTCCGATCGCCGCCAGGACCGTGTACCCGATTTTCAAGCGCAACCTGGAGGACCTTGGGCTGTCGCTTGCGATCGTTCCGTCCGAGGTGACCATTGCCTCGATCACGTCGAAGTTCGGCATGGAACCGCAGGGCATCCGCCCGCAGTGGGGTCCCGGCAGGTACAACGAATCGACGATGACACTGACGGCCGATCAGTTCTGCCTCAATTGCCACATTTACGCGAAGATCGGTGACGTGTTGGGGCATGTGACCGTCAGAGGCTATCTTTCCATCAGGCTGTCCGAGTGGTGGACGGAAGTGCGACTGTCGTCGCTACTGCTGGGGATCAATATCATCACCCGAACGACCGTGCTCTTTCTGCTGTTGCGGGTTCGCATGGAGCCGCTACTGACCCTTCGCTCGACGGTCGCGGCACTGGCGAAAGGGGTCGTCGACCTCTCGGTCCGCGCACGCGTGAAATCGGACGACGAATTCGGGGAATTGGCGCAGGACCTGAACCACTTTCTGGACCGGATCGGCCACCTGATCGAGGATCTGGACAGGATCCTCACGCCGGTCATCGCCGTCAGCCATCGCCTGGCGCAGCTCAGCGGCGAAATGAACGCGCAGTTCGAAGGCATTCAGCAGGGTGTCCGGCTGGCGATCGGGCGCTCGCTGGTCAACCAGGGAACGGGCGCGGCGTCAATCGAGGTGCCCGGGTTGATCGGCGGCGTGATCTCGACGCTCGTGGCGCTCGCGGAGGATCCGCGCGTTCCCCCGGAAATTTGCGAGAAGCTACGCGATGCGTGCAGACAGCTCGAGGCAGGGGAGGCCAAAGCCCGTGATCTCGCCCGGCACTCGGCCGTGTCGGGCCAGGCCCTCGTGGATCTGGACGGAAACGTTCATGGGTTCACGCACTACTTGATCGAGATGGCCGCCCTCCAAGAGAAAATGAAGATGGTGGCGGAGTCCGGACAACTCCTGCTCGGTCGATTGACGCGCACCGCAGCGGCGTAGCCGTCCGCGGTGGGAGGCGAATCCGACCACGGCAGCCAGCAACAGCGCAACGGCGGTTATCAACACGGAGTGGGATGATCCGTGAACCGCGGCATCACGGCGCGCGAAAGACCGCGGTGTCGGGATGGAAGGCGACCCAGGCGAACCAGAATGCCATCACACTCGGCAGCGGCTGATCCTTGTCATCGAACGCACGCGCAGTCCGATGAGCGCGGTCGAAGTGGATTCGAACCGCGCGCTTGCCGACCGTGTCCCTGATGCTGCCGGAATTGCCCGTGGCGCGCTCCAGGACACTGAAGGGGTAGGCTTTCTGCACGCCATCGACCTCCAGTCCGAGCACCCACTCCTTGAGCGGGAAGCGATCGTCGCGATGGTCCACATTGAACATGAGTCGCTCGATTTTTTCGTAGCCGGCGTAAGGATCCCGGTCGTAGTCACGCGCGAACCCGGTGTCCGTCGACAGGACCTGCGTGTCAGGGTGCCTTGTACGCCAGTCGGCCCATGTCGTGTGCTCGAGGGGGACCGCCTTGAGCCGCGCGCCACGCATGGGCCCCGCGACCGATGTTTGCATCAATTGAGACCAAAGCGACTGGGTTGCCCGGTCGTAGAGCAGCACGTCGCTGTTATAGAGAAGTCCGGACACGCCGAACGTCGTGGGGCGCTCGCCGACGCGCGCCTCGAACGCCATGCCCGTGCCGCATAAAGGACAGTAGGTGATGACGACGGCGTCCGGGCCGAAACGATCATTGACCACCTCGTGCCAGTTCAGAATGCGTACCGGATAGGCGCGCGAGATACCGTTGCGCTTGACCGCGAGCACGCGGTCGCCTGCCTGGAGCGATGCCTTGGATGCCGTGACGAACTTCGGCTGATCGATGGCAGGGATGCCGTCCTTCGGCGGTCCGCCACGCTCGATGGCGGACGCGGGAATGGTCGCGGCACTTACGTCGAAACCGTTGTACGCAGCAGGGTCCGGAATCGTCGCCCCGTTCGCGACCGGGGTCGCCGTCAACGAAAGCAGGAAGAGCGGGAGCGATGAGAGTCTTGCGAATGCTGCGGTCATTTCAGTAATTCTCCGTAGGCGGAAGATAGATGTACTGATAACCAAAGTGCAGATGCCCGCGATGGAAGCGACGGCACCGGCCACCGCCACGAATTTTCCGTGTCGGTATCAGATTTGACGGGCGTGACACAGAAACCTTACACCGTTGGAGTCGCCCACCACACGGGCCCACCTTCCAGGAGCAGCGCGCACCCGGGACCGCGGTCGAGGCGCAGCTCGCGGGCCGCGACCAGCACCCAGCGAAGATTTCGACATATCGCGCGGTCCTTGCCATCAGGAAGCGTGCTGTCATCATGTCGAAATCCCGTTCAACACTCCTGGAGCCGCCATGCCCCTCATTGCGCCGTTGGCCGCTGATCACGATCCCGAAGTCGCGGAGCTTGCACGATTCTTCCACGAGACCCTCGGTTTCGTGCCACGGTCGGTGCTGACGATGCAGCGGCGTCCAGCGATTGCACGCGCGTTCATCGGGCTTAATCGCGCGGTGATGAGTAACGAGGGTCGCGTGACCAGCGAACAGAAGCGTCTGATTGGCTTGCTGGCCTCGACCGCGGCGGCCTGCCGTTATTGCCAGGCTCATTCGGCCCTTGCGGCATCGCGTTACGGCGCCACGGCCGAACGGCTGCACGAGATCTGGCAATTCCGGGATAGCCCGCTGTTCAATGAGGCGGAGCGCAGCGCGTTCGAATTCGCGCTGGCTGCAGCCAGTGTCCCCAACGACGTGACGCCGGAGATCGCGCAGCGTCTGCGCGCGCATTGGGACGACGGCGAGATCGTCGAGATCCTCGGTGTCATCGCCCTGTTCGGCTTTCTCAATCGCTGGAACGATTCGATGGGCACCGAGCTCGAGGATGCAGCGACCGATGCCGGACGGAAGTTCCTCGCGGATACGGGGTGGACGCCGGGTAAGCACGGTGGTGACGAGACGGCGGGCTGACGCCTCGATTCTCATTGCAGTTCTCGCGACCGAATTCGCGTCATGGGGAAAATTGTCGTACAACTCGGCAATGGTCACGGTTTCAGGATTCACGCCGCGCGTGTCCGTAGCGACGTGCCAGGCGAGTCGGATTGGCACCGAGGTAGAACGCGGCGCGCAGCCGCCACATCAGGAAAATCGTTGTCCAGGTTCCATTCCGATTCCACCGCCGCGCCGACGTGACGACCTTGGCCCGCAGGCAGACCGGCCGCCCGCGACGCTTGAGCATGCGCGAGATGGCGATGTCTTCCATCAGCGGTATCTCCGGAAACCCACCGACGGTCTCGAACAAATCGCGACGAATGAACATCGCCTGGTCGCCCGTGGCGATTCCGGTGAGCCGCGAACGAAGATTCATCAGGGTCGCGACCATGCGCAGCGTCGCCCTCGAGGCGCCAATCTCCACGTCGAAGCGTCCCCAATGGCGACCCTGCGCCACCGCATGGAGGATCATCCTGTCGGCCCCCTCGGGAAGTTCAGCGTCGGCGTGCAGAAAGAGCAGCACTTCCGATCGGCAAGCTGCCGCACCGGCGTTCATCTGCGCCGCACGACCGCGCGGCGCCTGGAACGCGATGTCGGCATAGACCCGTGCAATGTCCAGCGAGGCGTCGCTGCTTCCGCCATCGACGACTATCAGACGAACGCCGCGCCGCCGGAGGAGTTGAAGCTTCGCAAGCCAGGGCGTGAGTCGGTCAGCTTCGTCGAGGACGGGTACGACGATGCAAAGAGAGTGCTTCATGGCCGCACCTGATGCGCCGTCGACCTTGCGGCATCGCCGCCCACACGACGCACGACACTTCGAACATCCTCCCAAGCCAATACGCGGTGATCAAAGCCAGCCAGAAGCGTCGGTTTGATGATTTCGAAATACGGCGAAACATCGAAATCCCGTGGGACGAACAGGCTATGGTGGCGTACCCGAAGAATCTCCTGGACGCACCCCGCGCAATCAGGATCGGTGGTCGGTATCGTGTCGATGATGGGAAGGATCGGATAGCGCACCGACTGGAAAGCCAGGGCGATCAGGGTCGAGCAGATCGCGCGGGTGGGATCGCCGCTGCCCAGGGCAAGCATCCGACGCCGCCAGCGCACCGGCACCGGTGGCGTCGGGAACAGGTACCGGGCCAGATCCAGTACGTTCTGCAGATCGTATTGGTGCCCGAGACGGCCGACGACAAACGCAATGACCTGTTCAATCTCCGCGATCGCCAGGCCAGTTGGCCGGCACACCCGGCAGTGATAGCCCTTGAATTCGGACACGCTCACGGCACGGACGCCTTCCACAATATCGGCCTCGACGAAGCAACGTGGCTGACCGGCATCATCCCGCGCGCCCGTTGCATCGCCCACATAAAGAGCAGCGTGTGACCAGGTAGACTGAGTCAGGTACTTGATGGCGACGCTGACGCGCGTCGTGCCCTCCACCAGCACCACGTCGCCCGGCCGGAGACACGCCATGAGCTTGACCGGGTCGGTGGGTGCCGCCGTGCTGCACCCATGGCTCGGCTGATTCAAATAGTGACTGAGGCGGCGCCCCAGCCAACCGGACAAATTACCAGTGATCGTGGCCATAGGGGTCGTTGAGTCTGTTTGCTCTCAACGTGAGTCGTTGAGCGCCCAGTCGTAGGGCAGGAAGTCAAGGCGGTAGTCGCCGGCGCGAATGCGGACCCGCGCGTCGTCTGCGTCTGCCAGCCCGTTGGCATACCGCGCGAAGACGGACTTGAGCGAAGATCGTCGAAAGCCCCTGCCGCGCGGATCAACCATGTTCGAGTTCTGCGAGGCTGCGCGTCACACCAAGCAGAGGGAAGAATTGCTTCTTCCATGGTGATTGCACGAGACTGCCGAGATCCTTGATCGAGGCCACATCGGGATAGCGCGTCAGGATCAGCTCGACCGTGAAGGCGTTGTGGGCGTTGATCAGGAACGCAAGCTGCTGCGGTCCGCGCTGGGTTGGTATCGTGCGGGCGCTCATGACTGCTTCCTCAACCTCGACGCCAGGTGTGGAAAAGCTCCGGCATGCTCGCCGACGATCGTCACGCCCAGGATGCGGTCCTTGCCGGGTACGGTCAGCACCGTGACGAAGCCGTGCGCCTCGCCGTCGGCGATGGCGCGGTCCAGTCCGCCAATCACCAGCCATCGCTTGTCCAGGCGCATCGCGACCTTTCGTTTCCATCAAATGACAGCGGTGCCGCCTTCACTCGGGAATAGACGTCAATTCAGCGGAATTGCTTACAGGGAGGGCGCGCTGTGACGACGGCCAGAAAATCAGTGGTTCAGCGTTCCGGCGCCGGCAGGCGACAGCCAGCGATTGCAGGACTTGCTCGTCCCCACAAACCGGCTTTTTGCCGCGCGCGAAAGGAAGGTGGCCCCGCAACCCGTGAAATGCTAACGTGGACGCCGGGAACGAGAATGACGGACGGCGAAAAACGATTGCCACGCAGACCGGCAGGCCGGCGCCTTCACGGCTGGCTGATCGGAACGGGAATTGCCCTGCTTTCTGCGTTCGCGCTGGTGACGGCGTATTACTTTCTCGAGCATTATCCCCATTGGCTCGACTGGTGGCCGGATGTCACCATCGCCCAGATCGAGCAATATATTCGGGATTCGGGAAAGTGGGGCATGGCCATTTCGGTTGGCCTGATGGTGGCCCATTCATTTGTTCCGTTGCCGTCGGAGCCGATCGCGATGGCCAACGGCATGGTCTATGGTGCGGCGACCGGGAGCCTGCTTACGTGGGTCGGCGCGATGCTCGGGGCGCAGGCCGCGTATTGGCCGGCGCGCACCGTAGGGCGCGTCGCCATCGTGCGCCACGTCGCTCCCGAGCGGATGGCGCGCATCTTGCGGTGGGTGGACACAGGCGGCATCGTCGCTCTGCTGGGGCTGCGCCTGATACCCGTGATCTCGTTCAACCTGATCAACTACGTGGCCGGGCTTGCCAACGTGTCGTGGTGGACGTTTACGTGGACCACTGGCATCGGCATTCTGCCGTTTACCCTGCTGTTCGTGGTGATGGGTCAGAATGCTTCGTCGCTGTCGGCGGGAACGTGGGCGGCGATCGCAGGCGCGGCCATTCTGTTCATTCTGCTGGTGCGGCACCTGCAGAAGCGGTGGGCCGGTTGAGGCTCGCAGCATTTGCGTTGTTGACCATCTTTGCTTCGCACGTGCACGCCGGAGAAGCCGACGTGATCGCGGCCGACGTTCGCCCTGCCGGCCCGAGTACGTACGATTTCGACGTCACGGTGAGGAGCGCCGACCGCGGCACCGCGAGGGCGGCTCGCGTCGGCGGTTCCCGCCTTTCAATTGGCCGCGCACCGAAAACCGACCATGTCGAGACCAATGTCGGGCGGGTTGGCGTGCCGGTAGCTCACGCGGAGGCCGTAAGGATCGTTGCCCCAGCCGCCGCCGCGCAGCGCTACGTCGCCGCCGCGCGCCGCGTACCGGCTGGCCGTCCACTCCCACACGTTTCCGGCCATGTCCTCGATGCCGAACGGTGACGTGCCGGACGGAAAGCTGCCCACCGGCGCGGTTCGGACGAAGCCGTCGGTAGCGTCGGGAGCGCAGCAGCGCTCGGTGCCGAAATTCGCGCGCCGCGTTCCGCGCTGCTCGGGCACTTCGTTGCCCCACGGATAACGGTGGCCATCGCCGCCCCGCGCGGCGCGCTCCCACTCCTTCTCGGACGGAAGCCGCATGCCGCGCCATGCGCAGAATGCGGTTGCATCGCGCTGACTCACCTGCACCACAGGATGATCGTCGAGGCCGGCGATTCCGCTCGCCGGTCCCTGCGGATGCCGCCAGTCCGCTCCCGCCATCTCGCGCCAGCGGTCGGTCCACACGTAGCCGAAGCCGCTGCGCTCGGGGTCGGTGACGAAACCGGTCATGGCGACGAACGCGGAGAATTCGCGGTTTGAAACCTCATCGCGCATGATGCGGAACGCACGCACAGTGACCTTGTGTGGCGCTTCGTTCGCATCGCCCGCCGCGTCGCCCATCGTGAAGCGGGCGCCCGGAATCGCGACGAGGTCACTTGGCATGGCCGGCGCGAAACCGACGCGGCAAGTCGGGCGCGCCGTCATCCATTCGCGCCATTTCGCGACGTCGTATCCGAAACGGCAGCCGGTAATGGCGGTCAGTGCACCGACCAGGTCGCCGCGCACCCACGGTGGATCGTCGTCGCGGTCGAGCCGGGCGACCAGCAACGCCAGCGTCGATTCGTCGTGCTGCGCGAGTTCGCCGGCCGTCCATGCCGCGGCCGGCGAAGGCGCAGCATATTTCTCGCTGCGATGCGGTGCCACCTGCCAGGGCGCGTCGAGCAACACCGGCGGAACGCGCCCGCGGCCGATGCGGGCAAGCGCCCAGAGCAGGTACCAGTCGACCTTTTGCGCGGTTGGCTCGGAATGGCCGGTAAAACGGGAAGGCGCATCGCCGTTGCCGGCGGTGCCGATGCGCCCGGCGATCGCTGCGGCGGCCGGCTCGCTCGCGATCGCGATGATCGGCTCGATCAGCGCGACCAGCGATCCGCCCTCGTGCTCGAATGCCGCAAGATCCGCGATCGCCGGATCGAGCGCCGACAACAGCGTGGCCAGCTCGGATCCATCTGTCGGCGAAGGCCGCGGCGGCAGCGATGACGTCCGCGCTTCGGTCCTCTCGATCGCCGCGGGCGCGGGCGGACCGTAGAGCGCGCCGCGTCCGTCGGCGCCGATCGCGCCCACATAAGGCCGCCCCGCGTAGACCGCGACATCCACCGGCTCGTCGTGTCCGATGCGATCGTGCGCGCGCCACGTGACGCCGTCTTCGCTTCGCCACAGCGTGCCGCCATCGTGTTCGGCGCTCACTGCCCACAGCGCATCGCGCCCCGCCGCCATCGCGCGCACCGATGCCCGGTCGAGCCCGTGAACCTGCTGTACGCGCCGACCGTCGGTGCGCCAGACTCCGGTGCCTTGACCCGCGGAGTGTAGAGCGTAGAGCCATCCCCGAAAGACCACAAGGTCGCTCGCGCTCTCGCCCTCGGGCCAGCCGGGCATCGGCAGGAGCGCGTCGCCGCGCAAGCGGAGAAGTTTCACTCCCGGTTCGTCGGACGCGTAAAGGGCAGCGTAGATCGTCCCCCGGAGCGAAGCGAGACTGACGAGACGGCTGAAGGATCCGGCAGCATTGCGATGTTCATACATCACCCGCCACGTGACCCCGCCGTCGTCCGAGCGTTGCAGGCCCGCTTTGAATCCGCCTGTCGCCGCATACAGCGTTCGCCCTTCGGCGAGCATCGCATGCAGGTGCAGCACCGGACCGTGCGGCAGGCTGCGCCACTGCCAGTCTCGGCCATTGGTGACCATGTATTCGCCGCGGCGGGACGAAAATCGCGCGTCCTCGAAGGGCCAATAAAGGAATCCTCCCGTTGCCGTCGGACGCCCCGCGTCCTGCGAGAAGAGGTGACGCTCGTAGCGTACGGTGCCGTGGCGCGGATCGTAGCTGTAGACGTCGGCCGAATTGTGGTCGACGTGCTTCACACTGTTCACCACCCAGAGCCGCTCGCGAAAACCGATCAGGCCGGACACCGCGGACCACGGCCCGACGCGCGCGAGCAGCGCAAGACGCTCTTCGGCAGCCGCACGATACGTGGCGAGCAGGCAGAGCAGTCCGGCAAGCACAACGATCCGGGCGTGGGAACGACGGGAGATGATTCGGCCTCGCGGAGGGTGAACGTATTGGTGCAAGTCAAGACTACAGTCGTACACTCCGTGGCGCAAATGGACCACTTCGAATCACTCTTGGAGCCCCCGAAGCGTATGCCCGCGTCACGATCCGCCCGGTTCTTCGCCGCCGTGGTCGCGAGCGCATGCGTCACGGCGGCGCACGGGGGCGCGCCGGCGGTCAATTGGCTGCCGGCAGTCGCCGACATTCCGGCGGGATCCTTCGTTGCGGGATCCGGCGCCGCGGAGCGCGACCAGGCCTACGGGCTGGACCAGGCGGCATACGGTCATTCTGCAACGCGCGAGCAGGGCTGGTACGAAGGCGAGCGTGCGCGCGCGGAAGCGCAAACCGGCGCTTACGCGATCAGCGTGACGCCGATCACGAACCGGCAGTATGCGGCTTTCATCGGCGCAACCCGGCATCGTCCACCGGACGTGGACCGCGCCACGTGGCGTTCTTACGGCTTGATTCATCCCTATTCGCGCACCCGCCGCTTCGCCTGGATCCAGGACCACCCGCCGCGCGGACGGAAAGAGCATCCGGTGGTGCTGGTGAGTCAAGCCGATGCACTTGCATATGCAGCGTGGCTGTCGCGGCGCACCGGCGCGACGTGGCGGCTTCCCACCGAGCTCGAATGGGAGAAGGCGGCGCGCGGCGCCGACGGATCGTATTTTCCGTGGGGAAACGAATTCGATTCGTCGCGCCTCAACAGCCACGACGCGGGACCGTTCGACACCGCGCCGGTCGGCAGTTACCCTGATGGCACGAGCGCTTTTGGGCTCCGCGACGCCGCCGGGCAGGTCTACGAATGGACCGCGACTCCGGACGGGCCCGGGCGGGCGATCGTGAAGGGTGGCTCATGGGACGACAAGGGCTGCGGCATATGCCGGCCCGCCGCGCGCCACGGACGCCCGGTCGGGATCAAACACATTCTCATCGGATTCCGCCTGGTGCGCGAAATCGGCCCATGACGATTGCGCGGGCGATCATTGCGTGCGCTGTTGGCCGAGAGTACGCCCCTCAGCGCGCCTCGATCGTGAACTGGAAACTGTTGCCGCCGATCAGTTCGACGGTCGGGCGATAGAGCCCCCCCTTGTCACCCACGCGAAACAGGATCGCCAGCAGCCCGGGATTCGGCTTTCCGCCGTTCGGAAATTTCTCGTCGCGCATGACTTGCCCGGACAGGATCGGCTTGCCGTCGCTGCGCAGGGGGCTCGACGCCGATTGCCCTTTGGCGCCAGCCGGCGCGGCGCCGATGATTCCGCCGACCACCTTGTCCTGCGCCGGATCGAGCCTGCCGTCGCCGTTCACATCCTGCACCAGCAGGCCTCCCGTGTAGCGCGGATAGCGGGCAAGGTCGGACGGCGCGATTCCCACGCCGTTCTGCGGGCCGCCTCCATCGCCCCAGAGCAGCAGGCCCAACCAGAGCGGCGCTACCCCCCCGACGTTTACGACCTGATAATTCGAATCCGTTCCCGGCGGCAGGTGAAAGTTGGTCGGCGCGAGCCGCGCTTGCGGTGCCTCGAATTCGACTGTTGCGTTGCCTTGCCACGCGCGCTTTTCGCGCCCGTCGCTGCCCAACAGCGAAACCCGCACCGGATGGATGCCGGGTCCGGGATTGAAGAACGTGTTGCCGCGCAGGTGGATCACCTTGATCCCGGGCGCATTCGCTCCCGCGGGTCTGATGTCGACCAGCGCCTGCACGCCGACCGCGTTCGACCCGGCGTCGTAGACGATGCGGTACTGGTCCTTTTGCCGTACCGAGGCCTGCGGCCAGCCGCGCGTGAGTACCAGGTTGAAGTCCGAGTCCTCGCGCAGCGCCGAAGCCTCGTTGCGCTTGAAGTCCTTCGGCAGCGCCACCATCAGTCGCTCGCCCGCACCAAGCCCGATGCCCGGAGCGGCGGGATTCGGGTCCTTCACCAGGACGAAGACGAAATCGGTTGCCAGGCCGGCGACATTGCCGTCGAAACTGATGGGGGCCGTCACGATCGGCAGTGGCTCGGGCGCGAGACGGGGTTCCGTCGCCGCGCAGGCTGCCAGCGCGATGCTCGCCAGCAGCGTGAATCCATTCAGGGAGCGGCTCACGGGCGCACGTACCCCCAGCCCGCGCGCTGGCGGCGCATGATGTGCACGACGCCCGCGTCCACAAAGCTGACGCCGCTGTGCATGTCTTTCTTCCCGACCTTGGTGCTGCGCATGGTGTTCTCGCAGGCCATCAACCCGATGTTTTGATCGAGCGCCTCGGCGAGCCGATTGGCAATGATCGAATCGTCCCTGAGCATCGCCAGTCCCGGCCCGTAGGCCACGATCTCCACGTCGACATTTTCTTTGCCGAGGTCGGCCTGCACATTGCGCGCGTTGTTGAGCGCCAGGTTCCATTTCGCGGGGTCGTTGTCGCTCACCTGGATCACGACTTTGTAGCGCTCGCTCTTCTCCGCCATCGGTTGCGGCGCGGATTGCGCATGCGCGACGGGTGACGCAAGAACGAGTCCGGCCGCAATCAGCGCGGCAACAAGTCCCTTGCTTGGCATGCTTCGTCTCCTCTGTTCAGGTTGTATACGGAGACAAAGACGAGCCAGGCCGCTGCTTTATTCCATCGGTGCGCCGTCCGGGCCACGATTTCCCGTGGAATAATTGCCGGAGCTCGAACGTCTTCCCATGGTGAAACTCACTTCGTTCCTTCGCTTCCGTGGCTTCCAGGCACGGCTCGACGAGTTGCGTGCCCCGCTGTTCCGCGTCGCCTGCGCGTGGTCGCACGACCGCGCGCTGGCGGACGACCTGGTCCAGGACACGTTGGTCAAGGCGATGCTGCATGCGGAGCAGCTCCGCGACCCGGAACGCCTGCGCAACTGGCTGTTCGGGATCATGGCGAATTGCTGGCGCGACCATTTGCGCGGTCTGCGGCCCATGGTGGACATCGAGGCGCTGGACGAGGCGTGTTTCTGTTCCGATGAGACGCCCGATATGGCGTACGACCGTGGCCAGATCGTCATCCGCGTCCGGGCCGCCGTCGCGCGCCTCCCGATCGGGCAGCGCCAGGTAGTGACCCTGGTCGATCTCGAGGAATTTTCCTACGCGGAGGTCGCGGCATGCCTCGGCATCCCTATCGGCACCGTGATGAGCCGGCTTTGCCGTGCCCGGCTCGCCCTGCGGGAACTGCTGCGGCCACCGGAGGTCGTGCCGATCCCACGCCTCAGGAGTGCAAAATGAAAGACAACGTGTCGTACGATCGGCTCAACGCGTTGGTCGACGGCCAGCTCGACCGGTTCGAGGCAGACCGCGTGTTCGAGGCAATCCGGAGCGATCCGGAACTCGAGCGGCGGGTGGGCGAGTTGCGCCAGATGAAGGAACTTGTCCGCCATGCCTATCAACATGAACCTCTCGCGGGCAGCGAAGACCGCCGCCGCAAGCCCCGCAATTCGCGCTGGATGGCGGTCGCCGCCATCGCGCTGATTGCGCTCGGCGTGGGCGCCGGATGGACGGGCCATGCGTGGCAGCAACGTGACGGGGAAAACGACTTCTCATGGCTCGTTCATCGTGCGGGCGCGGTCGCACCGGTCGCCGCAGACAACCGCGTCGTGTTACATGTGAATTCGTCCGCGTCCGACCGCGTATCTGCCATGCTGGACGATGCCGAGGGCATGCTCCGTGCGGCGCGGGCCGCGGGCCGGCCGGTCGCAATCGAAATCCTGGCGGACAACACGGGGCTCGATGTCTTGCGCATCGATGTGCCCGGGCCGTCCGGGCGCCTCGCGCTACTGCGCACCGAAAATCCGAACCTGACCCTCGTCGCGTGCGGGCAGACGATCGAACGGCTCCGGGAGCGAGGCGTCGTCGTGCAACTGCTGCCGCAAACAGTGGTGGCGACGTCGGCGCTCGACGAGGTCGTGAAGCGGATCCACGAAGGCTGGACCTACGTCCGGACCTAGGCGGGATCTCGCTGCTCCCGATTTGCCTGCGGCGCGCATGACGACCCAGCTGTTGATCGCGACGTCATCGATATCGTCGAAGGCCAGCCCAGCTTTGGCGTTCCACGACTGTCCGACTCTGCGGTAGCGTTGTTCCGGCGCCTGCCCTCGCGATCGACGGCATTTTGTTGTGGTCAAACGCCTTGCTCCCTGGCGCGAGCCCGCGATTCCTGGATCGGTGGACACGGAACATCCCCGTACGAGCAATACACGCAGCAATCGCCCGGCATAGGGCGCAGCAACCGGTGACAGGACTCGCACTCGTAGTGGAATTGGCAGGCGTCCGTTGGCATCGTTTCCAGCTTCTGGTGTCCGCAGTGAGGGCAAGTGAGCGTCGATTTCAGCATGGGCGAATTCATCGTCCTGCGTCCATCACGGAGGACTGGACGCAACGATCAACGGTCGCTCGCGCCGCAATGCTGCCTTCATACCGCACCGGTGTACTCACCTCGCGCAGGGTAGTCCTTGTCGATGGCGAAATCGACGGCGCCGATGAGGTCGTTGAAGTTGGGACGCGCAAACGGCATCGTCTGCACCGATCCGTAATAAAGCGTGCTGTCAGGCCGGACGAGGAATACACCCGGTTCCGAGAACAGCGCAGGCTCTTCGATGCCGAGCGACGTTTTTCCGCGGCTGGTGGAGATGTAGAGCCCCCATGCGCGCGCCGAAGCAAGGCTGACGCCGTAGCCGATTCGCAGTTGCGATGCGACGATCTTCTCGGCCATGGTCCGGGCCCGGTCGACATCATCGCTCGACGTGGCGAGTACCGAGACGCCACGCTTTGCGAACTCGGGTACCAATCTCTCGAGTTCCAGCAGGTACTTGGTACAGATCGGGCAGTGCAGTCCCCGGTAGAAGACCACGAGCGAGAAATGTTGCGGCTGGTCGCTCGCCAATTCGAACGGCCCGTGGGCGACCGTGTTCAAGGCGAGAGGAGGAACGGGTTGACGGGGGATAAGCATGGGTGTCTCCTTGAGATGGGCGGGTCGGCGGTTCGATGGGTCATGCCGAGAGCGGTATTCGTGCCCTCGGGAGCATTGGTCGACGGGGGTTGTCGTGGCACCTACGGACGGGCAGGATCGAAATGCTCCACGACGCCCTCCATCGGATCGACAGCGGCGGCCCAGGGCGCGCGCTGGATCATTGTCATGGTGTCCGCATGACCGGACTGCCATCGTGCGCGCACTCCCGCAGGGGTGAAGTCGATGTCCTTCATGTGGTCGTCATTGTCGAGGCGCGGCGCGAGCAATCGGACCACGTGCATCAACGTACCGCAACCCCATGACGCCAATGCCTTGACGTTGGAGGCAGATTGCTTGCTCGGCGGCATGTTTCGATACAGTTCCCGGATCACGTGGCGCAGGTGGTGAATCTGCTTCTGGCGCGCGATGTGGCTGGCGGCCCGGCTTGCGTACTGAACGTCCTTTTGTCGCGCGATTACCTGCCATATCGACTCCGGTTCCGATCCCTCTGGTTGCCATACGTTGACTGCGAAAATCAATGAATTGCGTCGAGGGCTGTCATCGAGCACGGCCTCGATCGGCGTATTCGAATAGATGCCGCCATCCCAGTACGGGACACCGTCGATGCGGATGGCGGGAAAGGCGGGTGGCAGAGCGCCGGAAGCCATCACGTGGTCGGTTTCAATGCGCTCGTCCCGACTGTCGAAGTAGCGCATCGTCCCGCTGCGTACGTTGACGGCGCCAACCGTGAGCCGCGTGGAGCCGTCATTGAGGTAGTCGAAGTCGACCAGCGATGCGAGCGTCTTCCGCAGCGGTGCGGTGCTGTAGTAGGACGCGGCGTCTACACCGACGATCGATTGAGCGCCGAGCCAGGCAGCGGGATTCGGTTCGAAGAAACCCGGAATGCCGCGCGTAACGGTGTTCAGGCTGTTCAGCGCGGCCTCCATGCCGAACCAGGAAAGCGGTTCCATTCCGGCTGCCGGGGGTGCAACCTGATCCCAGAACGCTTGCAGACGTTCCAATCGTTGCATGGGCGGGTTACCGGCGATCAACGCGCCATTGATCGCGCCAATCGAGGTGCCGATTACCCAGTCGGGCTCGATGCCTGCTTCATGCAGCGCCTGATACACGCCCGCTTGGTAGGCACCGAGGGCGCCGCCGCCCTGCAGTACCAGCACGACCTGCCCGGGAAGCTGCGAAGACGGGGCTCGTCCGCTCCTCGTTCCACTGGTTCGTACGGCGCCAGATTTCCTCTTCTTGGTCGTGGAGGCGTTCATGATTGCGAGCCGGCAGCTTTGTAATCGTGGAGCACCCGGCCGTAGGGCAGCGTGAGATCGGCGATGAAGTGCAGACCGCCGGTGACGTGCCGTACCGGCAAGTCGGCGACGGGCGCATTCACGTGTGGAACCAGATGCAGTCGGGCGGGGCCCGACCACGCTCCCTTTACCTGGATGTCGGAGAGGTTATAGCCGACGAGCTGCAGGATTGCCGGCGAGCCGTCCACATCGGGAATTACCTTCAGATTCACCTGCGTCTTGCTCATTTTCTCCACGATCGATGTGGACGAGCACGCCTTGCGCCCATCGAGGTCGTAGAGCAGGTGCTGGTGCTTGTAGCCCATCGTTCCCACCGCGACCTGCACGCCGGCGTACTCAAGCGTTCCGGTCAGCGTGTCGTGCACGACTTCGAGCTTTGGCTTTGCATGTTTCTTCGGAAAGCCCCAGATTTCGCGGCCACCAGCGATCGGCGGCTCGTCATCGAGGTACATCTGCGCCGTGAAATTGACGTGCTCGCCGGCGAACAACGCTGGAATCACGATGCCGGACTCCGTGTAGTCGCCGAACCCGGCCGAATCCGGCATCCGGATGAATTCGTAGAGCACAAGGTTCGAACCGTCCGGTACCAGAGGCTCGGGCAATGCCGCTTTGATGGCGTCGGGGTCGGATTCGTAGGACACGATGAGGTACTCGCGGTCGACGAAGCGATAGGGGCCACGGGGGTAGGACGGCGAGGCTCCCGGCATCGACGGCAGATTGAGGACATCAGCGAGATTCATGTGCGGCTTTCCGATCGTAGGGTGGAATTGTCGAGTCGAGGCAATGCCGGAGTGCACGCGCGATACCCAGGCCGATGCCTGAAGTGGATTCAGTGACCAATGCGGTCATGTTCTTGAAGATCAAGATATCTCCTGCAGATGTTCGTTCAGGTTGGGGTCAACAGCCATTGCCTGCTCCGACCGAAACTCAGGGCCTCTCGCAATGCGATCGAAGTATGAAAGCCAGGCAGGAGAGTCGGGCGGCCAGCTGGCGAGAAACGATGCCTGCCAACGCTCGATGTCGTAGAGGACGGGCAGCAGTGCGACATTGGCGCCCGCGACGGTGACTTCATGAAGCGCCCTGTGGGGCGACGGTGAGTGACCAATGCGGATGCACAGACCATGAAGTTCGCCTTTGAAATTCGGCATACCCGTGGCACCGTTATTCACGACCCATCCCGAACGTTCCGAATCCAGAGCGAAGCGACACATGGCAGGCAGGCAGGTGTGCGTGCTGGCGAACAGGTCGACGTGCGCGGCATCGAAGGCGGAGGCGATCCAAGGTTGTGCCCCAAGATCATCCAGCGCCGATACGTCGAAGCGCCAGCCGGCCAACGACTCGGCGTCTCCGTGAACCACGCCGACACGGCAGTGGCCGACCCGATAGCGCGCAACCATGGGCAGTTCAATGAGGCGCGACAAGAGTTCAGGGTGCCGAGCGGCAGTCGCCTTCAAACGCGCGTGGATCTGATTCGAGCGGTCGACGATGTCGGCGGGAACCGAGTCGGGGTAGGCACAGCCGCAGCCGGCGGCGTCCGATTCCGGGCCGAACTCGGCCTCGACGTTGCCCAGCGTCGCGTCATGCCGCAGGACCCTGCGATTAATTTCCGCGAATCCTTCGTCGTCGACGTTGAACCAGTTGAAATCGCCGTTGAAGCATAGAGTCGTGCTTCCTCGCTCGGCCTGCGCCATCGCTTCGACCGCGTCGAGCGCTGGCAGGTTGCCGTACAGTCCGCCGACGACATAGAGCGTCCGCGCCGATCGTTCCGGGGCATTGGCAATCGCCGCCGGACCGTAGCGATAGCGCAAGGGGCACGCGCGTCCGGGCTTGTCGGTCGTCATTGCAGCAGCGGTCGCAATTGACTCGGCGTTGCCGGCGTCACCGCCACGTCGGCAACCACGTTGCCATGGCGCAGGACGATGGCGCGCTGCGCCAGCCGCGGCACCAGATCGAGGTCGTGCACGACGCAGATCAGGCTCGCGCTGCGTTCGAACACGACTGAGGCCAGCAGGCTGGCGATTTCCTCGGCAGCGTTGGCGTCGAGACTGGCGGTCGGTTCATCGGCCAGTACGATCGGTGCGTCCTGGTGCAGCGCCCGGGCGATGGCGACTTTCTGCCGTTCGCCGCCCGAGAGCGAGTCGGTTCGGCGAGCCGCCGCCCACGCCATGCCGACGCGGTCGAGAGCGGCCAACGCGCTGCGCCGCTCGCCAAGAGGCCACTGCCGTATCCATGTCAGCGGCGAGCGATGTCGTCCGGCAGACGCGATAAGCACGTTATCCAGCGCGCTCAGCCGGTCGACCAGGTGCAAGCCCTGATGGACGAGGGCAATGCGGCGGCGCAGGCGGCGCAAGGTGCCGGCGCGCGGCGTGCGGTTCAATTCTGTGTCGAGGACGCGCAGGCTGCCATGCGTCACCGTCGCGAATCCCGAGAGGGCTCGCAGCAAGGTCGATTTGCCGGCGCCGTTGTGGCCCACGAGGGCGACCCGCTCGCCAGGCATTACCCGCAGCGCGACGTTGTGCAACAGCTTGGCGATGCCGGCTCCGACGTGAAGATCGCGAGCCTCGACGATCGGATTCATAGGATGCGCCGTCGAATCTCGCGGCTTACGGCATCGAACCCCGTGACGAGGACCACGATGGCGATCAGAAGGGTGGCCAGCCGACCCCATTGGAACAGCGACATGGCCTCGGAAAGCAGGAGTCCCAAGCCGCCGGCGCCGACCAGTCCGAGAATGGTCGAATCGCGAATGTTGTATTCCCAGACGTAGAGTCCCTGGGAGACGAATTGAGGCAAGACGGCCGGCCACACGCCCAGGAAGAACACTTGCGCCGACGAAGCCCCGGTGCCACGGACCGCGTCGACCGGGCGCATGTCCACGGACTCGATGGCTTCGGCGAAGAGCTTGCCGAGGGTGCCGGCCGAATGCGCCGCGACCGCCAGGATGCCGGCTGTCGCACCCAGGCCGACAATGCCGACGAAAAACAAACCGAACACCAGCGTATGAATCGATCGGCAGGTATCCAGCAGACCTTTCGCTCCCCACGCCAACGCTTTGGGCGCGCGCAGGTTGCGCGCGGCCAGTAATCCCAGGGGCAGCGCAATGACGGCGGCAAGGCAGGTACCGAGCGTGCCGATGCGCAACGTGGTCCAGATCGCGCGACCGACGCCTTTCAGGTAACGCGCTTCCGTCTCCCGCTGGTCATCGACCCGAAGCACGCGACCATCGCCGTCGCGTACCTCTGCGTTCGGATTGCCGAACCACACGCGAAGGAAACTCGGTTCGGACATCTGCGACAGCGTCGTCTGGAGGTTTTGCCACGGCCTGCGCCCCATGCTGAGTTCGCCTTCAACGGCGAGCGTCCACAGGCTGAGCATTACCAGCACGGCGCAGGAAGAGAGCAGTAACGGCAAGGCGCGCGTCTGCCACCACTCCGACCGGGGTGGGGCACGGTGCGGCACGGGCGACGCGGGCGATTCTGCGCTCCAGACCGCGGCACTCTCGGGGATCACGGGATGACCAGTTTGCCGGTGGCCAGGCCCGCGTCACGAATCGGCCGGTAGAATCCGTTGTCCTTGCTGGTGAATCCGGTATACCGAGGCGGCAGCAGATTCGGCGTGCGGGCGAGTTCAGGGCCAACCGATTCAAGTGCTGCGCGCAGCTTGGCCACGAACGCCGCGTCCTTGGACAAATCCGCACGCACGGCGACCGCATCGTTGGGCAGCGGGTCGGAAGTCCAGAAGATCACGCTGTTCTCGGCCTTGATCAGTCCTTCTGCCAGCATGGCCTCGCGATTGCGGTTGTAATCGGCGCCGGCGTCAATTTCGCCGCGAGTGACCTGCATTTCGATCGCCTGATGCTTGGTGTAGAGGGCGCGGCCCAGGTATGTCTCCGGGTCGAGACCATTCTTCTGAAAATGATAGAAGGGGATCAGGTAGCCGGAAGTCGAGCCCTTGTCGCCGAAGGCAAAGGTCTTGCCTTTCAGATCCGCGATGGATCGGATGCCCGAGTTTGGATGCGTAACCATGATGGCGAAGTACTCGGGCTTGCTGTCATAGAGGATGGTCGACACCGCCTGCGCACCGGCCGTATGGTTGGCCAGTACGTAACCCCAGGGACCCATCAGCGCGATGTCAGTTTCCCCGGCCGCCAGGGAACGGGCCAACCCTTCCCACGTGTCCACGGTGTAGAGCTTGACCGGGCGACCAAGCTTCTTCGCCAGGTAGTCGGCGAGCGGGCGATAGGTCGCGTCGTTCTTTTCCTTGTCCGGCTGGTACAACCCGACACCGAAACGCAGTTCGTTGGTGTCGGCTCGCGCGGGCGCAACGAAGAGCCAGGCGGCGCAAAGAATCGCCGAGAGGGTAGTGACAAGTGATTTCATCGAGTTGATTTCATCGAGTTCATCTCGTTGAATTGGATTGTGCGTGTCGGGATGCAGGTCGCGTCTCACGCAGCGCAGACGGGTGCGGCCGCGGTGTCGTCACCCAGCGCTCCCCCACAGCTGGAACCCTGTCCCGCCGTGCAGCCGAAACAATGGTCTGCCACGCGAACGGGCTGTCCCTCCAACGCACTTGCGGTAAGTTCGCTGATGTGGCGTCGGGACTGTCGTCCTTCGCGAATCGGCAGGCCAAGCTGCTGATTGAAATCGCAGTCGTACAGATAGCCTTGCCAGTCGACGCTGACCAGGCTGCGGCACATCACGTGGTCAAGATTTTCCTCGCGGTGCGCGTCTCGCAGGGTCTGCATGTAGTTGTTGAATTGGCCCTTGGACACGAGCATCGAACCGAATCGCTGGATCGGCATGTTCGCGAGCGTGAAGAGCTGATTGAAGACGACGCCGAAGCCTTCCGAAAGGTGCTGCTTGTAGGCTGCTTCGAGTGCCTCCTGCGGTGGAGGCAGGCTGGCGCCCTGGGGGTTGTAGACGAGGTTCAATATCAATCCGGTCCCGGGGCGCCCATAGCCCATTGCATTCAGGCGCTGCAATGCGCGCAGACTGATGTCGAAAACGCCTTTACCGCGCTGCTTGTCGACGTTTTCCCCGCGGTAGCACGGTAGCGATGCCACCACCTCGACGTGATGATCGGCGAGAAACCGCGCCAGGCTCTCGTAGCCGGGCTCTTCGAGAATGGTGAGATTGCAGCGGTCGATCACCCGTAGGCCTCGGGCGCGGGCGGCGACGACCATATGGCGGAAATGAGGATTCATCTCGGGGGCACCACCGGTCAAATCGAGCGTTTTGATGTCGGGGCTGCCGGCGATGAAGTCGATGACCGCGTCGATCGTTTCGATCGTCATTTCTTCGGTACGGTTGGGTCCGGCATTGACATGACAGTGGACGCAGCTCTGGTTGCAGCGATAGCCAAGGTTGACCTGAACCGTATCGACGACGCGGCGGCGCAGGGCAGGAAAGTCGGTTCGGACCAGCAATGGAAGGGTGGCATGCACAAGCGTCTCCGCGGAGGGGTTCTTCTGTTGACGCCAGGGGACCCCAAACCCTTACATTGAGTTGCTCGTCGAGCGGTGTAAGACTTTCGGGTCCGAGGCGTCTAGAGAAGAGAAGCGGGGCCGAAGGCGCCCAACGACCGAACCCCGTCCGGTGGCGGACGGACAGGCTGGTGCACCCGCCGGCAATGATTCGATGGGACTGCTAAGATTGCCGCCGACAGGCGTGCGAAAGGACTGGTTGGTAGCGAGCCCACCCATTTGCCAATGACAGGGTCGAAGATCATCTTCATGTATTCAGGCCGACACTTCGTGGTGCCGTTTGCGTGTCGAGCTACAGCGCAGCCAGAACGGCCTGCGTCGCAGGGGAGACGACTGAGTGAATAAGTCAGCGGCATCGCGCGAGCCGCCAGGGCCAACGCCCTCTCAGGGGATCAGTGGTGATGCGCTGATGGCAATACGCAAGGACATGCTGCGCTTCGCGGAGCTTCAGTTGCGCGACTCGCACGCCGCCGAAGATGTCGTTCAGGAGTCCATCGAAGCGGCCCTCGTGCACTCCACGAAGTTCGCCGGGCAATCCACATTGAAGACTTGGGTTTTCGCCATCCTCAAGAACAAGATCATCGATTACGTTCGCCAGCGCAATCGAACCGTGGCGATTTCGGCGCTGGTTGAGGAGGGCGAGGACTGGGAGCAAAAGCTCGACGAACTCTTCACGGAACGCGGCTTCTGGAAGGAAGGAACACGTCCAGTTCGTTGGCCAGGCCCGGAGGAGTCGATGGCGTCGCGGCAGTTCTGGGCAGTGTTCGAAATCTGTCTCGATCGACTGCCGAAACAGACCGCACGCGTATTCATGATGCGGGAATTCCTGGGCTTCGAGTCGGGCGAAATATGCGAACAAGTTGGTCTCACGACCAGCAATTGTCATGTGATTCTGCATCGAGCGAGGATGCGGTTGCGCCAATGCCTCGAAGCAGGATGGGGACGACCGGGAGAGCTAGCGTGCTGAACTGCGATCAAGTGACCAATATGTGCTCGGACGAGCTCGAACGACCGTTGAGTATGTGGGAACGGCTGTCACTGAAGATGCATATGATGATGTGCACCGGTTGCGCGAACTATCGCATCCAGATGCATTCCATTCGCGCGGCGATGAACCGATACGCCGATGGTCGAGCCGCCACCGAGGACAGGGACGGTCGGCGAAGCGAGTAGACAACCGCGCGCCCAAGTTGGACGCAAGGCAGCATTTTCCCCGCTTCGCGCGAAGGGCATCCCCAAAGAATTCACGCGGCAAGAGGATCTTCAAAATGAAATACAGACATTTGGTTTTCACCATGAGCCTTGTGAGTACCGTCGTCGCGCGTGGCGCATCGAGTGTGATCGCCGCAGAGTCTGCCGCTGCCGTCTCCACGTCCGTGAAGAACCGGTTGGTCATACACGCGTGAAAGGTGGCGAATGCCGGTCCGCCACTACGTGCGATCAGAACTTCGTCGTCAACTCGGTAAGCCACGCCGGAGAGATCGAAACAAGAAACGCCTCCACCGATTTGTCCCATCCGGTGAGAATCATCACGCCTAGAACCAGCATCAGCGCGCCGATAAGGGATTTGCCAAGTGCCCCGGCCTTCAGCAGCTTGCCGCGGGTCTTCAGTACCATGCTGCGCGAACCGACGCCGATCAGGGCCAGCGGCAAGCCCGCTCCAATGCCGAAGACCGCCATGACGATCGCGACCTGCCCCAGACTCTGACCCTGGCTCGCCAGCGTTGCGGCCGCCCCCAATGTCGGCCCAACGCACGGCGCCCAGATGAGGCCTAGCACAAGCCCGATGATGAGCTGCCCGGTCAAGCCATCGATTTTCATCCGGGAGAGCATGCGGTCGCCGAACGTGCTCAGCGACGAGGTTGCGCCGGCGAAGCGCCGTTGCAATGTCGAACTCAACAGGATGACGCCGAAGATAACCAACAGAACTGCGGCAAATGTGCGGAACCATTCGGCATCGAGGCCGATGGAAAACCCGATTGTTGCTGCGAATAGCCCGATGCTCGTGAACGAAAGCGCCAAGCCCGCCGCGAGTGCGATCGCGCCGAGGGGATGGGCCGCAACGGCCGTCCCGACAACGATCGGGACCAGCGGCAACACGCACGGCGAAAGAATCGACAGGACGCCGGCGAGAAATCCGAAGCCGTAGCTACCGAAACCAAGTTCCACAGGTATTGCCCTCAATTGGTCGGGCAAGGATCAGGAAAGGCCCTTGCGCAACGACGCGGCGATGGAATCCTTGCTCGTATCACCGACCGACCGGGCGACCTCCTTCTTGCCGCGATACACGATGAGAGTGCTCTGGTACGGAACACGCAATAGCTTGCGCACGTCCTTCTGGGTGTCGAAATTGACGCGAAGAACGGTGTACTCCTTGAACTCCGGGCTTCCGATCAAGGCCGAGATCAGGGGCTCCTGCTGCTTGCAGGTTGGGCACCAGTCGGCATACACGTCAACCAGGACGGGCTTGTTGGCGGCCTGCAGCGCATCAAACGTGGCCTGTTCGAAGGGTTTGACTTCCGCCGCGAAGGCCGACGTGACGACCAGGAGCGACAGTGCAGCCACGAGTGAGCGAATTGCGTTCTTCATGATCAGCCTCAGTTTGGTAACGGCAGTAATGGTCGACAACGCTGAAGATCCACCGCGGCCATGCCGTTGCGGCGCGGAGCGGGAGACCGATTGGAACGGGGCCGCAACGCGGCGTACTATTTGCTGACCGCATCGCGCACAATCTTGTCGAAGACCGGGTCGAGTTCGCGTGCCATAGCGTCGATCTGTGCATTGCCGTAGGGCGCAAAGACGGCCGACGGCGTGCGATAGGTGACGCTGGTCTTGCCGTCGGTCTCCTCGGTGACGTAGATCCGGATCGGCGCCTCGATGCCGGCGGGCACATTCGCCGCGAGCATCCGTACTGCATAATCATTTCGAAAAACCATCAACACGGTATTGCCCGATATTTTCACGCCGCGCCCGGCGGCACCGGCGCTGGCACTCGCCTTCGCGACCAGTCCCATCTTGTTCGCCTCGACGGATTGTTCGAGGCGGGTGACCGTTTCGCCAAAGCTATAGGCGGACTTGGCGGTGAGCGTTCCTGGATACGGTGCGGCGTTATCCGCGTGCGCCAACCCGCCAGTCAGGAACAGCGAACCAATGACCAGCGTGCGCCCAAGGCGGTTCAGAAACGAGGCAACGTTGCTACTCTGCATCGTGTACTCCGGCAATAATGGACATTCAACAAGCAAATCAGTTGAATCAGTTTCAGGACCCTTGCACCAGTTCACCGGTCAATTGGAATTCTCGGTCGGAGGGCGAAACGGTTTTGATGTGCAGCGTGCCGGCACCCTTGAGCCCCTTCAGCTTGCCGGTCGGGATGACGGGTGAAGGGATGCGACATGGTTCATTTGCTTACGATCAACCTGTAGTCGGGGGTTGTGTTCAGCGGGCATGAGTAGAGGTATTCGCCGGGCTTGAGCACGATTTCGTAATCCTGCGTCTTGCCAGGCGCCAGTCCGCCGCCCGACGTGCTGGGAAGCGCTATACGGCCGGCAACACTAGCGCCGCGCAGCCAGAATCCAAGTTCGTAGGGCACGCCTTCATTCTTGACTCGGAATACATATTTGCCCGGCTTGAGCTGAAGCGCCTTCGCCGCCGCCACACGCGCGCCGCCTGATTGGGCATTGATCGCTTCGCAGTCCTTGATGCTCCGGCTGACGTAGCCGCGATTGGTGCCACCTTCGCTTTCGAGGATCTGGCAGGGGACCTGGGTCAGCTCGATGACTAGCGGATTGACCGGCTCGGAATTGGCGTACGATGCGGCCGTCGCGGCTATAGCGATGGCCGCAATGACGAGGAAGCCCGAGCTTTCCCGTGGAATTGCCAGCGTTCGCCGCATCATCGCGCGTTCACGCCAGCCGCTGGCGAAGCGCCTTGCGGACACGGGCGATTTGCTGGTCGACATTGATTGGAAGTTCGCTCATCACTTCCAGGTTGCGGTCCTCGAATACATCGGTTCCCGGATAGCGGGCAATCCATTCCGTCAACGCTTCGTCGCGTCGACGGACCAGCCATTCGATCTGCGGCCGGAATAGTCGAAGCATGGCCGTGAGCCAGCGATTGACGGGCCACGACGGATAGGCGTGATCGATCGTGAAGCGGTCGAGCATTCCGATGACCGAACCGGCCGGATGCCATGCTTCGGCCGTGACCCAGCGATTCACGGTAAACAAGCTCTGCGGCTGTCCGAGGGCGTCCATTGAAATGGCGACGAGGTGCGCAATCGCCTGATCGCCCGTGGGCCAGGGTTCGGGTCCGTCGTAGGGAACTGGCAATGCGTCGGGCGGCATGTTTGGCCCGCGCAGGAAGGTGTGAAAATGGCCGTGCTCGCCTTGGCGATGCGCGTGGTAGTAATACTGCGAGTGACTGTCGTTGTCGAAGACATCGTTCGGCGGATAGTGCTCAAGCTCGTAGAAGGTTCCATGGCCGCGCAGCACTTCGCTGACGAGGTCGATTTCCCCCTTCGCAAGAACGCGTGCGCACTCGAGGGCCTCCATGCCCGCCGCGTACATGACCTCGAGCTCCGAGATCGGCAGGCGTAACAGTCCCAATCGAGGCGCGAACGTCCCTATCGCCATCGCGGAACGGGGCTGGTTGCTGCCAGTCCCAACTGAACGGTTCCGGATTGCCAGTCCGGATCCTGAAATCGTCGTGATGATGTTCCTACTTCTTCGGAGCGCAGGGGTTCTTCGCGGCGCACGGATTCTTGGCTGCGCACGGGTTCTTTGCAGCACAGGGATTGGCCTTCTTCGCGGCACAGGGATTGGCCTTCTTCGCAGCGCAAGGATTGGCCTTCTTCGCGGCGCAGGGGTTGGCCGCCTTTGCGGCGCAGGGATTTGCGGCAGCGCATGGGTTCTTGGCCTTCTCGGCGGCGCTCTTTTTGGGGGCGCAGGGTGCACATTGAGCAAAAGCTCCGGGGCCGGAAAGGCCAAGAGCGAGGGCGCCAGCAACGGCGGCTTTCAGGGAATTCTTGCAAAGATTCATGGAATAGCTCCTGGGAGGATGAGGTCTCTGGGGGGGCGCCGTCCCCCCGGGGGGGACGGTCGGCGTCCCGCCCGCCGGTTTTCGGTGAGCGCTATTGCTCACTTGTCCGTTGGACGTGACAGGTGTGCGGTTTCTTACAACACTTGCATTGACGGTCAGGGAAGTAGCTTAGAGGGCATTAACGGCACCACGATCCCGGTGCTCGACAAGCGGCGCGACGTGTACGAGCGCGCGGTCGCCGCGATCGACGCGCGGGTCGGACAGGAGAAAGGCCAGGCCGCGGGCCGGAATCCCGCGAGGTCCAGTAAGCAAACATCACCGTGTAGCGACCAACCGTGCAACGGCTACGGCAGCGTTAAGCCGTGGCCCCCAGAATCGAAGTCGATAAGGAAGTCCCCATGCTGATCCCCCGCAAGCCCGTCCCGGTACTTGAGGTGCCCACCCTGGATCACGGCAAGTACGATCTCGCCGCGGAAAAACCGGAGCATTTTGCGCTGGTGGTCTTCTACCGGGGCCTGCATTGCCCCATCTGCACCAAGTACCTGCTCGAACTCGGCCGGTTGCTGCCGGAATTCGGCAAGCGTGGCGTCAGCGTCGTGGCGATTTC
>Ga0163153_10001186_pt1 | contig 41768 bp, 31 predicted proteins | sample OliLakLV19MP6IB1_FD_148629 | JGI IMG/M metagenome (GOLD analysis project Ga0163153, IMG submission 148629) | Freshwater microbial mat bacterial communities from Lake Vanda, McMurdo Dry Valleys, Antarctica - Oligotrophic Lake LV.19.MP6.IB-1 | ecosystem: Environmental > Aquatic > Freshwater >... | reverse complement strand
TTCGAACATCTGGCCGAGACCGGCCGCGTCGTCGGCGGCGTCGCCCGCCAGCGTCGGCGCCGGCGGCGCGGTGCGCATCGGCGTCTGCGCCATGGCGGCGCATCCAAGGGTGAGAGATACCGCGATCGTCAGGCCGGTGCGCGCGCTGTAAGACCGAATGGCCATAGGTTCATTCCGTTGGTGAAGTGGCGGGACAGATAGGTATCAGCAGTTGCGTCAGTTCGGCGGGGTCCAGTTCGGGAACGGTTTCCACGCCGGGTCGACCTTGCGGCGGCGCACGCCGTCGTCTGGCTCCAGCGCCCGCCAGGCGATCAACGCCTCGCGCAGCTCGGCCACCTTCGCCGGCTCGGTTGCGGCGACGTTGGACTTCTCGTTGGGATCTTCATCGAGCTTGAACAGCTGATAGGTCGCCCGCGGCTCGGCCGGAGGCTGCGCGAAGGACGGGCCCTGGCGAACCAATTTCCACCCGTCGCGGATCACCGCCAGGCTCTCGGGCGCGGCGCTCTTGGGATCGGCGCGGCCGCCGATATAGGCGAACCAGTCGCGGCGAGGAGCTGCGCCCCGCTTGATCACCGGCAGAAGGTTGACGCCGTCGAATGAATTGGCGCCGGGCGCCACGCCGGCGGCGGCGAGCGCGGTCGGCATGATGTCGATGTAACCTACCCGCGCGTCCACGACCTTTCCGCCAGCCACCCCCCCGGCCGGCCAACGCATGGCGCCGGGCACCCGCATGCCGCCTTCAAAAACCTTGCCCTTGTCGCCGCGAAGCGGGGTGTTCACGTTCGGGCCGGCGAAATCCACGTCCCCGCCGTTGTCGCTCATGAACACCACGAGCGTATCGTCCGCCAGACCGTTCGCCGCGAGCGCGTCGATGACACGGCCGAACAAAGTGTCGAACGAGGTGACCAGCGCGGCATGGCCCAGGCGGTTGGCGTTGGTGATCGCCTTGTTCGGCTCGACGTACTCCGGCAGAGTCTGATTGGGTTGGTGCGGTGCGAACGGAGCGAGGTACAGCAGGAAGGGAGCCCGATCCTTTCCGCGCGCCGTCAGGAATGCAGTCGCCTCATCCCCTTCCAGGTGCGTGATGTATTGGCCGGCAACCCCCTTAACGGGCGCGAGGTTGCGGTGCAGGTCCTGCACGCCTTCCCGCTCGTGGGTGAAATAGTCGAGGCCGCCCGTCAGGTGGCCGTAGAAGTAGGTGAAGCCGTTGTTGAGGGGGTGGTAGGCGAGCTTTTGGTCGCCAAGGTGCCACTTGCCGATAAGGGCGCGGTGCCGATAGCCCCCGCGCGCGAGGGCCTCGGCGAGGGTCTCTTCGGAGGCTGGGATGCCGTAGGTCTCGCCCGGCTCAACGGTGCCGCGCATCATGCCAAAACGGAGCGGCCAACGACCGGTCATCAGCCCTGCGCGCGTCGGCGAGCAGACGACGTTGGAATAAAAGTGGGAAAAGCGGACCGCGTCCTTGACCCAGGCGTCGACCCTCGGCGTCTTGATCTCGCTGCCGTTGTAACCGACGTCGTTGAAGCCCATGTCGTCGGCCAACACGACGACCACGTTCGGCCGCTTGGGAGTGTGCGGATTGTGGCTCGGCTGCGCCGCCGCCAGCGAAACGGTTGCGAAGGCCGCCGACACGACAATCGCCGCGGCCGCCAATCCGCCGAAGATCGTCCGGAAACCGACCCTGTGAGCAAGTCGCGTGGTCATCTCGTCAGGCCTCATCGATGAGCGGCTCTCAGGTACTCGGAAATCGCGGCGAGCTCGTCCGGCGAAAATCTGAAGACGGGCATTCCCGTGGGCGGGGTCAGGAAGATGGCTTCGAACTCCGCGGTTTCCCGCGCATCCATGCCACTCAGCACGATTCCGCCGGAACTATGACAAGCGCCGCAGCCGCTCGCCTTGAACAGGCCAGCTCCGGTCTCTGCTGCCGGCGGCGCAGTTGGGCCCTGCGGCGCGCGCTCGGGCTCCGCCAGGACCGGCGCCGCCGTCAGGGCGAAGGCGAAGATCGTAAGCGCTGCTCCCAGCCGCATCACGCCCCCGCCAGGAAGCTGGTGTTCACCAAGGTGGTGTCGAAGCTGTCGTTGCGGTCGGCCAGGTAGGGCCGGATTGCAGGTCGAAGGTCGCCGCCGCGCACCTGACCCGGCAGACGCTTGATGCGGGCCTGGCCGACGATCGCCGAGACCGTTCGCAGCCCCTGGAACTCGTGCCAGGCGTCGCTGCGGCCGATGCTGCCCGGGGACTGTTCAGCCGGGAAGTCGACCTTGACGCCGTTGAGCTCCAGGGCCTGACTATTAGAGATCGCGATCTCCCATGGCTGGGAAACATAGCGTTCATTCAAGGCGCCGAGGGGGGCCGGTGTTCCGGTGAACTGAACCCCGAGCACCGTCATCCGCTCCTCTGCCAGCCCACGCGGCGCACCCTTAATGGCGACGTCGGCTCGCATCACCGTCCGATAGAGGCGCTTGACCGTCACCGATAACCGACCGCCCTTGGCCGTCAGGTCCACCGACTCGGCCATCTTGGTGGGCCAGCCCCAGATTTCGCGCCCGGTGATTACATCACCACCGGCCGCGACTAAGTGGGCCAAGGCGTACCAGACCTCCTGCCCATCCAGCAGCGCCGGGACAAGCAGCCAACTCTCGCCGTAATGCTCCGGCGACAAGTCGTTCACACCCAGTTTGGCCGCGATCATCCGCAGGTGCGGTCCGGTCACCGGTCTGGTTTCGGGCGGCAAGAGCCGCGTATAGGTCTTCTGAGGCAAGTCGAAATCGACCATCAGGAAGGTGTCCGCCGTAGCCTCGAACGCCTCGCGCTTGCGCCAGGCGTCAAGCGCTTCGGGCGCTAGCCGTACCATGCTGCCCTGCTGTGGCCAGCGGGCCGGGGTCAGGGCCTTGCCCTTGAAGATTGGCGGGTCGTAGGCGCGGCCCCAGAAGGCATAGGGCTCGGCCTGCGCCTTGGGCACTTCGCCAAGATTTTTCCGATAGGGGGCCACGCGCTCGACTCCGGGTCCGCGTTCACGCGGCACGGGCGCGCCGTTGGGGTCGAACGGAACCATCTGCACTGAGCCGCCCACCAGTTCGACCACCGGCAGTTCGGAGAAGGCGTCGTAGGGGCTGGGTTGGCCAACCGAGAACTTGGTCTTCTTCAGGTCCAGGGCGCGCGGCGCATTGTCCAGGTTGCGGCTGGGCATGCCGGTCGCCCAGCCCTGTTCGGATCCGCGGTTACGGGAGACGAACACTTTGTCTTCGGCGATCACGCCGCGGCGCCAGTCGGGATCCGGCCGCACGTCGATGCGCAGGTCACCGTCCCCGAGTTCGCGGAACCAGAACTTCGGGTGAGCGGGTTCATTGAGCCAGGTCGTCTCCAGCTCCAGCATCCGGAAACCGCGGCGGATGGTGTGGGAGCGGATGACGCCCTCGGCGACGTCGACCACGACCTCGCCGTCCTTCTTACGTAGCATCGCATTCTCGCGGCCGCGATAGCGGCCAAAGTCCCGCGGCAGCACCCAGGGCAGCGTGGTCCAATATCGGACGCCCTTGTAGTAGCACGTGAAACCCAGGTCGATTTCAGTGTAGTCCGGCCCGCAAGTGATCACATTGATGTCACGTCCGGCGACGAGTGAATTATAGGCGTTGAACTGAACAAGCGGTTCGGGGTCGGCATCCAGGAATTCCGGCGTCATTTGCTTTACCCTCGCCGGGTCAGTGCGATAGGTCAGCCCGAGTTGCATCCGGTAGACACCGCGTCCGTCTGGACGGAACCCGTTGGCATGCCAGCGGTCGAGCCGCGCTTTCAGGGCCGCATCGAAATCCGGCGCCGGACCCTGGGACAGTCCAGACGGCGTCTGCGCCCAAGACGACGACGCGCGCAGCACCGGCGCCGAGGCGAATCCGGCCAGAATGAGGCGGCGATCGGGGGTCCAGAGGCTGTTTTTCATGCGATCTTCCTTGCTGGCAGGCAGAATGCGATCAGATGGGTGGTGTCGGTCCCGCCACCGGTGGGCAGCACCAGGTACTGCATGTCATGCCAGAGGTAGGTGATGGGCGCGCCGCCGTCGTCGAAGGACGGGCCGATCGGATGCTCCCACACGACGGCGCCGGTCGCCTTGTCGAAGGCGCGCACAGTCGCGTGCCGATCAAAGCCGAGCTGCCGCGGGAGGGCAATTGAACGAACCGGTAGCCGTAGAAATCCACTCGTACGGACCCGATCTCTGGCAGTGGGCTCTTTTACCGAACGGTCGGTAGATCGCCACTCGGGCACCCGCTTGTCAAGTCGGCGCTGAGGCCCCGCGTCTATCTGTCGTGCTTCATCACCCGACCGATCCAGCCAGGACTGGACCAGGCCGTTCCGCCGTCCGACTGGACGATGCGGACATAGTAGTTGTCCCCATCGCGGGCAGCGTCCTCAAACCGGAAGGGCCGGTCCTGCTGATCGGAGGGTCGGATGCGACGCACGCGGATCTTGTCGTCGAAGACCCCGGCCGCGGTGCGGGCGGTGCCCGGGTACTCGTCTCGCGCCGTGAGTTCGATCGCCTGGGCGCCTGGGGCGGGCACCGGGGTCGTCTGGTCGAACGGTGTCCGGGCGCCGGACAGGGCGATCCGGATCCGCACCCTCGAGAGATCACCCTTCAGTTTCAGCCGGATGGCGTTGGCGTCGCCGCGCGTTTTGAATTGAAAGTCGACCGCCTGGGGGTCCAGCGGGCTCGGCCTGGCCCACTCGGTCAGATAGTTCAGCGCCTCGGCCTCCGGACAGGTGACGCCTACAATCTCGGCGCCGGAAACCACCAGCTGGCCGGCCCACTCCCGGCGCGTACGAGACGCCGCCAGGCCCTTGCCCTCCGAGATCGACGAGAACCGGAGTTCGATCAGCTCGCCCTCCGGTGAGAGGCCGGCGGACGGTGCGTCGAAGTCGAGGGTGCGCAAATCCCGCCCGTTCTTGACCAGGGTGATCGACTGGATCGGGCCTGTGCCATAGGCCGCGCCCTCGACCACGCAGCGGTCGGAGAGCGGCACGATGCGGCCCATGCGCTGGCCGTTCAGCCTCGCCTTGAGGATGATCCGCTCGCCGTTGGTGGCGTAGGTGCGGCGGTCCTTCATGGCGTCGAACAGGTCGTCCCGACGCCGGGCGGACGCATAGACTGCCGCCAGGCCGCCGTAGCCGTCGTAGTAGAACCGCCCGACCGGCCGAGTCTTGTAGCCCGGATGGCCGCTGTGATTGTCGCTGGCGCCCACGAAGCCGAGCTGGAACCCGTTGGCCAGGTATCGCTGCCCCAGGAACTCGAAGGTGCCGTGCTCGGAGACGATCTCGACCAGCGGCTCCAGCTCTCGGTCGTTCTGGGTGGCGTCGGCGGTCATATGGGCGTGAGGAATGATCATCACGTCCCGCGGGGCATTCGCCGCCCGGATGCCGCGGTAGAGGTCGGGCAGGGTGGGCGCCCGCTGGGAGGTCACCGGCTGTGCATCCCCCAGGCCGCGGAAGATGACGTTGTGGTGGCCGCCGTAGGCGACCTGCACCGTCCACTCGTAGCCCAGGAAGGTGACGAAGGCGCCGGGGCGGTCGAAGCGAAGGCTAGAGCGGCGCATCTCCGCCCACTCCCAGGCGTCGAGCCAGATATCGTGTTCGGACAGGCAGGTGAAGTCGAGCCGCGCCTCGTCGCGGGCGAAAGCATAGTAATCGTCGACCTTGCCCATGCCTTCGGAAAAGCCGCAGTGCCCGTGGGTTTCACCCCAGTAAACCCGCTCCAGGGGGTCGGCCTCGGCCAGCACCGGATTGGCCTTGCCGGTGATCTTGCCGTCGGCTGAGACCAGGGTGAACCGGTGCACGCCAGGCCGGGTCAGGCGCAGCCCCTTGACCAGGGTGATCGCATCGTCGGAGGCGGCGATCTCGCGCACGGTCCCGCCATCCAGCATCAGTCGGTAGGCCGGTGCGCCGCCGCTGGCCCGGTTGCGATACAAATCCTCGGTGCGCACCGACAGGTCGAAGGCCTCGCCCAGCCCGACGATAGAAGGCACGAAACCATGGACGCCCACAGCCGCTCCGCCCACCAGCGGCAGGTCGGCCTCGCGCGGGACCAGCAGCAGGCCCCGTTCGCCGGTCAGCACCCAGATCGGGAACCGCACCGCGGAGTTGGAGAACTGCGCCAGCAGGAGGCCGCGCGAGCCGCCGGAGCGGTCGCCGTAGGTCACGGTGAAGGTGTCGCCCCGGCGCAGTTCCCCCCGCACGATCCTGAAGAACAGCCGCTGGGCGAAACTTACCCCGAGCTGAGTGGAGAACATGCCTGAGACCGGATAGGTCTCGGCCGCCAGCTCCACGCCGGGCCGCGAGGTGTTGGCGCTGACGTAGTTGTCGGCCTTGGGGTCGGCGGTCTGCAGCTCGGCGAAGGCGAACAGGAAGTGGTTGGGAACCACCAGCCCGCCGCCTGGGGTCAGCATCGCCTCGCCGACTGTGTAGGTCTGCCGGAAGCTGGCGTGGGTGTCGACCACCAGAGGACCCTGGCTGGCCGCCGTCAGCGTGCCGACAAGCCGCGGGTTCGTTTCGAGCGCGGTCAGGGTGCGTACATGGGCGTCGAAGGCCTCGAACTGGCCATGCCGCACCCGCTCCCCCTGCGTCGGGAAGGCCGGCCCGTTCATCCCGGCCACTAGCGCCGGAAGGTCAGGATGGGTCGGCTCCCCCCGCAGGGCATAGGCGTTGACCCAGTCATAGAGGACCAACACCCGGTCCTTGAAGTTGCCGTCGCCGGTGGGATCCGCGGCGACGGCCGCCTTCAGCCGCTCCACCGCCGCACGCGTCGCCGCGCCCATGTAGTCGCCGGGCAGGGGCTTAGCGCCCGCAGCGCGCGTCTGGGCGTAGGCCGTGGCCAGCGCGGGGGCGGCGCACCCGGCGCTCAGCAGGGCGACCAGTGAATGTCGGCGCGTCCAGGTCATGACGTACTTTCTTCCTAAAGGGATCCCGGACTGGGGCCGCCGAAGGCCTCGAGTATCCGGTTGAGGGTCCAGAACAGCGCCAGCGCCCCGATGACCACGCTGGCCGGCAGAACGACGAGGGCGCGATAGTGGGCCCGGTTGGGGAACCAGCCCACCAGAGCCAGGACCACCAGGATCACAGCGACCTGACCGAACTCCACGCCGATATTAAATCCGGCCAGGGCGGAGGTCTCGTGCCCGCGCTGCAGGCCCGCGGCTCGCAACGCCCCGGCGAAGCCCAGCCCGTGAAGCAGGCCGAAGGCAAAGATCACCGCGGCGCGGACCGGGGCGGCGCGAGCGGCCTGCGGGCCGGTCGGCGCCGCGGTCATCAAGTTGGCCAGCGCCATCAGCACGATCGAGGCGGCGATCGCGGGCTCGACCAAGGCGGGGGGCGCGCGCACCAGGCCGAAGCTGGCCAGCGCCAGGGTAACCGAATGGGCCAGGGTGAACAGCGTCGCCAGCTTGACCAGGGTCCCCAGCCGCGGGGTTCCAATCGCCAGGGCAACGATGAACAGCACATGGTCGTAGCCAAGCGGCAGGATGTGTTGGAAGCCCAGCACCACAAAGCGCCACAGGGTGTCCAGTGCGTCGCGCCAGCCGCTCGGACCGGCGATGCGCAGCGGCTGGGTCCGCTCGCCCTCGCTGACCGCCTGGCTGACGATCCGCCCGTCCGACGCCATCGCGACCACCATCGCCCGGCCCAGGTCGGGCGGCAGGGCGACATCCACGACGCGGGCGCCGGGCGGCAGCGACGCGCGCAGGACGACCGGCGCCGAGGGCCCCGGGTCGCTGCGCGGCGTGGCCGCGTCGGTTCGTAGGGTGGCCGGCGACGGGAACCGCAGGTCGATGGCGTCGATCAGCGCGCCGTCCGCCCGCAGGCTGAAGTTCCGAAGGAAGGCCGCCGCCGCGATCGACTCGCGCCGCGCCAGCTCGGCGTCGCCCAAGCCGACAAACACCAGCGTCAGGTCGTCGCTGAGGTGGCCTTGGGGCGCGCCCATGATCAGCGCGGGCACGTGGCACCGAATCTCGACCTCCACGCGGCCGGCGTCGGGGAAGCTCACCCGCACCGCGGCGTAGCTCAAGTTGTGGCCGGCGGCCGGCGCGCTGGCGAGCAGCACCAGAGCGGCCGCTAGCAGCAGCGCAACTGCGGTTCCACCACGCAGAGGGCCCTGTGCGCCGTTCGGGGCGATGTTGCGGATCATGAGTCTTTCGGATGCTGTGCTGCCCCAAGAAAATCAGGGTGCGACAGTAGATTGCCGCACCCCAGACCCTCAGGGGAGGTCTCAGAACTTCTTGCGGATGCCGACGCCGATCACCCGGCCGAGCGGATTGGACATGGTGTAGTCGTAGTTGTACTGGCTGTAGACGAACGACGGGTCCTCATCGAAGGCGTTCTGCAGCTGCGCCGTCAATGTCGTGTCCCAGGGCAGTTCGACCCGGTAGACCAGATCGACCTGGATAAAGTCGCCGACCGGGGCGGCCTGAACGCCGGCGGTAAGCGGGTCGCGGTCGTGGTTGCGGTCCTGGGCGCCTGAGGTGAACCGTACTGTGGTGCGCAGGTTGTGCCGCCCGATGGCCCAGTTGACGTTGAAGTTGGTCTTCCACCTCGGATACGAGAAGAAGGCGCTGATCAGCTCGGTCTGGTCGGCCCGGTCGAGGGCGGCCTGGATCTGGATGCCGTCGAGGGTCAGGAGCGGCCCGCGCTGGTACTCGATCAGATAGGCCCCCTCCACGCCCATCGACAGCTCGCCGCCGCCGAACTCCGGGAACCGGTAATCGGCCTGGAAGTCGACGCCGGAGGTATCGACCGACGGTCCGTTGATCAGATTGGTGCGGACGCCCAGGAAGTTGGTGGGGTGGCAGTTGGTGCCGTCCGGACCCACAAAGGTGGTCCCCGACGCGAACCGGAAGCGGTTTCGCAGGGTCGGGTTGCCGCAGCCCCAGGACGAGGCCGCCCCGCTGGGAAACATGGTGTTGAAGAGCGCCGCCGGCGCCTCGACGGTCAGCTCGTCCTGAAACTTGAACTTCCAGTAATCGACGGTCGCGCGGAACCCGCCTATCTCGAACACCGCCCCGACGTTGTAGTGGTCGGCGGTCTCCGGGACCAGGTCCGGATTGTTGTAGCGGTCGTGCGGCCGGTAGAGGGCGGTCGCAGGCGTGGTCGACGGATCGCTGAACTGCACATTGATCCGGTCGAAGCCCGGCGTCACCGACGACTGGGGGGGGGCGCGGAAGGTGGTGCCCACCGATCCGCGCAGGGCGAGCCACGACAGGGCCTGCCAGCGCAGGTCGAACTTCGGGTTGGTGGTGGAGCCCACCTGGCCTCCGAACCGCTCGTGACGGACCGCGAGGGAGGCGTTCAGGGTCTCGGTGATCGGGATGCGCAGCTCGCCGAACACCGCCTGGACGTTGCGGTCGGTGGACGAGGCCTCGTTGCTGCCGATGAACACGAACGCCCCGGTGGGAATCTGGCAGCGCGGCGAGCGATCGTCGATGTCATCGACGCAAGGCGTCGCGGCGATGTCGAGCAAGGTGTTGGGCTGGACGTTGAACTCCTCGTAGCGGAACTGCGCCCCCACCGCCCAGGAGACCGGATCGGCCCATAGGCGAAGCGGCGATTTGCCGGAGACCACCACGTCGCCCACCAGGGTGCGGCTTTCGGTGTCGTTGATCCCGTACTCGGAAATCCAGTCCAGCACCTCGTTGGTGTTGGTGTTCGCCGGAACGGCGGCCGGATTGTAGAACGGATTGACCAACCCGTAGACCGCATCCTTCTGGATGGCGTTGGAGAACGGGTTGAAATACTGGCAGGGGCCAGCCCCCGGGATTCCGGTGGCCTGGTTGCAGTTTGGGCCTCCCAGGCCGCGCAGGGCCAGCTGCAGCCGGTTGGCTAGGCTGTTGGGGGTCTCGATGGTCCCCTTGGAATCCATGTAGGTGATCGCCGCATCCCAGGCGATGTCGTCAAAGATGCGTCCCTTCAGGCCGGCGGACACCCGGTAGGAATCCACCGCCGCCCGGGCGTGATCGGCTTTGTCGGGAAACAGCGGATTGCCGCCGTAGGCCTGCGGCCGCCAGCCGGTCTGTGAGGCGACCACGCCATTCCGCAGGTTTGTGCAGAAGGCGCTGACCACCCCGGTGCACTGGGCCGCCGACAGCGCCTGGACGCCGGGGTTCGAGAACGGGATGTAGAACCGCGACTGCTCGTTGGCGCCCAGCGCCGGGAACGGCGAGGTTCCGCCGCCGGGCGAGATGCCGGACGCCGCGATCGGGGTCGGGAAAGTGATCGTCGACTGGCTGGGCGAGACCCGCACGTCGGGCGCGTCGTGGCGGGTCCAGAACGCCTCGCCGTGGAAGGTGGTGGTGTCGGTGAGGTCGAAGTTGACCTGTCCGAACAGCTGGTAGTGGTACTCGTTGGTCACCAGGTTGTCGAAGCGCGAGTACTGGAACAGGCAGGTGCCCGCGGCGTTTCGGAATCCGCCCAGCTCGGTGCAGCCGACGTCGTTGAAGGTAGCGAGCGCGATGGTGCGACCCGGATTGGTGAGGCTGGCCGCCGGTTGGCCGAAGCCGCCGCCGCCGGCCACCGTCGCGCCGGTCGCCCCACCCACCGCGAAGGTCGCATAGGCGCCGGGATTGCTGGCCCCCGACCAGCCGCCGGTGGGGTTGATATTGTTGGGCTGCAGGGCCCAGTCGCGGTCGGTGGTGCGCAGTTCGCTCCGCCGACGGTAGCCCGCGCTGATCAGGGCGTCGCCCCGCTCACCCTTCCAGCCATAGTTGATACTGGCGTTGTAGTCGCCCTCGGAGCCCTTGATGTAGCTGTAGTCGGCGTTCAGCTCGAGGCCATCGAGATCGGTGCGGGTGATGAAGTTGACCACCCCGCCGACCGCCTCGGAACCATAGGTGGCGGCCGCGCCGCCCTTCAGCACCTCGATCCGACCGATGGCGGCCACTGGTATCAGGCTGATGTCGGCGGCCCCGCCCAGCGCCGGCACCGGGGCCGCGGCCATCCGGCGGCCGTTCATCAGCACCAGGGTCCGAACCGAGCCGAAGCCGCGCAGGTTGACCGTCGCGCTACCGGCCACCGCGCCCAGGAACCGGTTGCTTTCACCGATCGAGGAGGCCGCCGCCGGGAGCGACTTGATCAGTTGAACCACCGTCGGCGAGCCCTGCTTTTTCAGGTCCTCGGCGGCGATCACGTCGACCGGGAGCGCGGCGTCCTCCGGGGTGCCGGCAATGAACGAGCCAGTGACCACCACCTCCTCGACCTCGTTGGCCTTCGACTGTGCGAAAGCCGGGCCCGCCGCGAGGCTCAGTCCGCCGATCAGGGCGAGCGCGGACGCGCCTGCCATCCATGAGCTTCTGTGCATTTGCCCCCCCTATGGATTGCGCCTTTCGTGGCGCAGCTATCGTTGAGGCCAGCCTCTGCCGGCGGCGCCGCCGCGTCAAGCCTGACGACCGTTCGGTCAGTTGTTTGGCCGAGGTTTGGCGTCCGCGCCCTGCAAGGCGCGGGCCCCGGCATTGCGGCCGGTCAATCAGACCGGGTCGCCCCGCCACTCCAGGCGACAATTGACCATCGTCGCGGGGGAAAATACAACTCACGACCGAATGTTCGGTAGCCTCGCGAGGATGATCTCGTGTCGGGTCCGCTGCGGACGTCTTCGGGAGCCAAAATGTCCTCTGTAGCCTCGCGTCACCCTCTCGCAGCGATCGTCGTGGTGCTATTCGGCCTGGCGGCCGCTCTGCCGACGGCGGCTCAAGATCGCCTCGAGGCGGCGTACGGCGCCGACCCGCTCCAGCGGCTCGATATCTTCCCACAGCCCGGCCTTAAGGGCGCCCCCGTCCTGATCTACGTGCACGGCGGCAGTTGGCGTACGGGCGACAAGAAGGCTGTCGCAAGCCTACCCGATTACGCCCGACGAAACGGCTTTCTGTTGTTGTCGGTCAACTATCGCCTGTCGCCGCGAGTCGATGCCGGCGGCGAAGCCGAAGACGTGGCGTCGGCCGTGGCTTGGGCGCGGGCGAACGCGGCGCGTCTCGGCGGCGCGGCCGACCGGATCGTGCTCATGGGGCACTCCGCGGGGGCGCACTTGGCGGCGCTGGTGGGCGTCGATCCCACCTACCTGGCCGCGCACGGTATGAAACCCGCCGATCTGGCCGGTGTTGTCCCAATCGACACCGCGGCCTACGACGCGGTGGCCCAGCTGGCGTTCATCCGCAAGACTTCGCCCAGAGGCGACGGCGGGCTCTACGAGGCTCCGTTCGGGGCTCGGCCCGCCGCCCTCTCGCCCACGCGTCTGGCCCGCGCCGGCCGGCGCTACCCGCCGTTCCTGATCTTCCACATCGTCGATCGGCGGGATTCGCCAGTCCAGTCCGCCGGCTTCGGCAAGGCGCTCGTCGCTGCGGGCGCGCGAGCGACGGTCGTGGCGGCGCCCGGCGAGACCCACGGATCGATCAACCGTGGCTTTGGCGAGCCCGGCGACGCGGAGGGCGAACGCGCCGCGGCATTCATCAATTTGGTGCGCGCTTCGCCCGGCCGTTGAGCCGGGCCCGCGCCGCCGGCACGTTGCTCACCAGCGATTGACAAGGCCGTCAACAATCCAGCAACTTGACCGAACGACGGTTCGGTTGCGACGTTGGCTTCAGGAGGACTTATGGCGCTGACGCGTCGGACAGCCGTTACGACTGCCGCGGGAGCGGTGATGATGGCGGGCGGGCTGTCGCATGCGAAGCCACGTGACCGTGGGGGAGCGGCGCCTCTGGACACCTCGCGCGGTGAGTGGCCGGTTTACGGTGGCGACCACCAATCCAGGAAGTTCTCCCCGCTCGACCAGATCACGGCCAGGACGATTGATCGGCTCGAGATCGCCTGGATCTGGGACGCGCCGGACAACGCCATCGTCAAGCAGGCGCGTGCGACGAACGCCGGATTCCGTACGGATCATTTCAAAGGCACGCCGATCATGGTGGACGGTCGCCTGTTCGTCCGCACGCCGCTCGGCATCGTCCAGGCTCTCGATCCGGGCACGGGACGCGTGCTCTGGAGCCATGATCCTGGCGGCTACGCCGGCGAGCGTCCGTTCAGCTACGGGTTCACCACACGGGGCGTGGCCTACTGGAAGGACGGCGAAGGCGCCGCCCGCATATTGTCGACCACCTCCGATCGTCGGCTGATCGCGCTCGACGCGGAGACTGGCCGACCGATCCGTGCCTTCGGCGCGAACGGGGTCGTCGCTTTGGACGACAGCCTGCGCAGGATGTCGGAGAATCCCTGGTGGGTGAACTACGCTAACCAAGTTCCGGTGATCGTGAACGATGTCATCGTGATCGGCTCGGTGGTCACCGACACCGAGGCCGGATACCTGCCCAAAGACAAGATGGACCAGCCTGTTGTTCCGCCGGGCGACGTCCGGGGCTTCGACGTGCGCACCGGGGCGCTGAAGTGGACCTTCCATTCGATCCCGCAGGCGGGCGAGACCGGCGTGGAGACCTGGGGAGACGAGAGCTGGCGCTGGGTGGGCAGCACAAACGTCTGGTCGCTGATCAGCGCGGACCCGGAACTAGGACTGGTCTATCTCCCGTTTTCAGCCCCGACCTTCAACTACTACGGCGGTTTCAGGCCGGGCGACAATCTGTTCAGCGACAGCATCGTCTGCCTGGAGGCGAGGACCGGAAGGCGGGTTTGGCACTTCCAGACGATCCATCACGACGTCTTCGACTACGACCTGCCGGCCGCTCCGGTGCTCGTTGATATCAATGTGGGCGGGCGGAACGTGGCCGCTGTCGCGCAACTGGGCAAGAACGGCTTCGCCTTCGTCTTCGACCGCGTGACTGGCAAGCCCGTCTGGCCGATCGAGGAGCGGCCGGCGCCGCAGTCGAGCCTCCCCGGCGAGCGTACCGCCGCCACCCAGCCGTTCCCGACCGCGCCGCCGCCGTTCGCGGGGCAGGGGATGGCGGACGACCGCATCCTAAGCCTGACGCCGGAGCTGAACGCCAGGGCCCGCGCGATGCTCGCCCCGTACGATCGCGGACCGCTCTACACGCCCTTGTCGCGCCGTGGCGCGGTGCTATCGCCGGGCATCAGCGGCGGAGCGAACTGGACGGGCGGGGCCTTCGACCCCGGAACAGGCAGGCTGTACGTCACGGCGCAGAACGACGCCCTCATCCGCGGCATTGAGCCGTCCGCCGACTTCTTCGGCTACAAGTTCAAGCAGTATCCATCGCGGATCGACGGGCTGCCGCTGGTCAATCCGCCGTGGGCGACGATCACCGCCATCGACCTGAACCGCGGCGACTTGGCGTGGAGTCGCGCCAACGGTCCCGGCCCCAAGGCTGCGCCCGCTCTGGCCGCCCTGAAGCTTCCGGATCTCGGTACGATGACCAAGTCAAATCCAATGGTGACGGCAACCTTGCTGTTCGCCGCCACTGGCGCAGCTACGGTCCAGGGTCCGGTTCCGACCCGCGCGCCGATCCGCACCGCGCCGGCGTTCGACCGAGCTCGGTTGAGTGAGCTCAAGTTCGACACCCACGCCACGCTGCGGGCCTACGACAAGGCGACCGGCGCGGTGGTCTGGGAGCACGCGATCGGTCCGTCGTTCAACGACGGCGGAGCGCCCATGACGTATCTGTGGAAGGGTCGGCAGTATCTGCTGACCCCTACCGGAGGAGGCGCGGACAGCAGCCACCTCATCGCCTTCGCCTTGCCCGAGTCTTAGGAGCACCCGATGACCCGAACGCCGACCTGGCCGCACCGCCGTTCGGTTCTTGGGGGCGCCGCGGCGCTGCCCTTCGTCGTGGGCGCAGGCGCCGCCACGGCGCAGATGAACGATCTGCCGCCCTCACTTGGCGCTGGCGAGGCGCCTGCGTTCAAGTCTGCCGTTCTGGCTCGATTGGAACAGTGGCGTCAAAGCGGCGCGCGGCCGGACTCCCGCGGAGTCTATCGGCTCCTGCTGAGTATCAGCTACCGGACGGATCCGGAGTCCGCCAGGCGGATCACTCCGGCGTTCCTGCAGGCCGACCCCGAGCCCCTGGTTCAGTTTAACGCTTACAACGCGATCCTGCCGCCGGGTCTGGAAAACGTTCTCAGCTGCGGCCCCGACTATGGCGAGGTCGATCTTTCGTTCAGCTGTTACTTTCAGGGCAAGCGCTGGATGACCTCGCTGCCCTGGATCCTGCCACGCGATTTCGGACGTTATCGAGGCCGGGAAACCCAGATGATCCGCAAGAAGGACGGCGACGTCTTCCTGGACATCAAGGATGGCGTGATCCGTTCGGAGACCAACCGCCGGGGCTTCCGGATGCTGATCGCCGAAGGCCGCTGGCTCGATGAACCCGCGCACCCCCGGTTCTGGTTCCGCGAACGGGGCGACGGGGAACTCCGCTTCGACGCCCATCTGGATCCGGACTGGCGGCGCGGCGTCATCGACGGCCGCTCCGTGTCTGTTTCGCGTCATCTCGGCGCCGAGCAGGGTTGGCCCACAGGTTTTCCGGAGACGCTTTCGGCTGCGGCGCCACGCGCTCTGGACCTGTCGCGGAGCACCTTCTCGGTTGGAGACGCCAGTCCGTTCGACGCCTTCGCCGAACTTCCGGTCGTCGAGTTGCTGGGCGGCTCGGTCGTGATCCGGCCATTCGATCAAAAGGGCACGGTGCTGCCGCGTGACAGGGGACCGGGGCAGGAACGGAGCGGCGCGGGCTTGCGCGCAAATCTCGCCGACGTGCCGATCGCCGAAGCCGAACCTTACGCGTTCTGGGGACGCGCCTACGATCCGCCGATCTTCGTCGATCGGCCGTCCGCGCCCAGATCTTGGCCCAAACAGGGAAGTATGGTCCGGCTCGATCGGGAGGCGCTTGCCCGATACAAGGCGCGGGAGTCGCTCGACAGCGAGGCGCAGCACCTGTTCGACGTCGAGCTTGCGGTGGCGCCGGACGCCTACCGCCGGCTTCTGCCACCCTCGACCCGGGCCGCGGCCCAGCCGCGTTTGCGCCTGCTGGCGGCGAGCATCGGTCGCAACGCGCTCTCGCCCGTCGGCTACAACGAGGTGTGGCTCATGGCGCCCGTTGTCTTCGAAGGCGAGGAGGTCTGGTTTGCACTTTCCCATCTCGTCTCTCCCGGCGGCGACGTGATCACCGGCCGGGAAACCTTCGGCTGGCCGACCAAGATGGCCGAGCAGATCGTCATCAGGAGGCTGGGCTCAGCGCTGGATCTTTCGATAGTCCGCCTGCACCGACAGGTGTTGGCCGGTCGTGCGCGTCTGGCCGGCCGACCTGGAGCGGGTCGCGAGGAGCGTCTCACGGTGCTCGGCGTCCAGCCGATCGGATCGCCTATCGAGGGCGCTGACAGCCGGTACGTCACCCAGCCGTGGGCGGTGGAGTTTGCGCGGGTCAGTCGCGTCGATCCCAGGAGCGTGACGCTCGGGTTTCCCGCCGGCCGGTCTCCGGGACTGATCGGCCGGTCCGACGCCTGGCACCAGTTCGCGGGCGCGCCGGTGATGTCGGCCAGCTTCGGTCGGGGCACGATCCGCCGCTACCCGGGCGCAGTGCGCTCCGCAGGCTTGCGGCCCGACATCATCCCCTACCTGTCTGATCGCAACGATGCCTATGCGGGGCAACAGCCCATCGACAGCAGCTTTCTTGTCCGCACGTGAGCCGTCTGGGGATCCTTGGCGTGCTGGCGTTCTGCTGCCCGGCGTGCGCCCCGACCGGAGGGACCCGGCTCGGACCTCCGATCGCGTCGGTCGAGACCTCCGCACAGCGCGGCGCGGCGGTGTTCGCTTCCAACGGCTGTGGCGCCTGCCATCGGCCGAACGGGATCAAGCTGACCGGTATGAATAGGCACACTGACGACGATCTCGCCGCGATATTCGAGACGCCTCCCACCGGCATGCCCGTGGTCGAGTTGTCGATCGACAATCGAAGCGCTCTGTTCGCCTACCTGCGCACAGCTTTTCCGTAGGCGATCAGGGGACGTCGCCAGGCGGATTGTCGTCCCGGTCGGCGAAACGTCGGCGGATGAAGACGCCGATGCAGCGTCCCACCTATCGTAATATTGTTGACAATACGTCGCGGGTCTCGCTTCGTGCGGTCGGTCGATGCAGGCAAGGTTTCATCGCCGCTGCCGTCCAGTCATTGAACGCGGAACTGGAATGAAGCCGCCTATGAAACGTTTGCTGAACAAGTTCTCGGTGCTTCAGGCCACGGATGGGGTGGCGGTGCGCTATTGCGCAGCGCTTTTCGCCGCACTGGGCGCGAGGGTTGTGACGGCCTGTCAGGGGGATGACGCAGGGATCGGCTATGCCGGCGAGAGCGGCGAAACCTATGGCCAGTGGCTCGACCGTGGGAAGTCGCCTGTCGCGCCCAAGGCGGTTGATGGCATGTGCTTCGACCTCGTCCTGGGCGGACAGGACGCCGCAGGAGTGGCCGCGGCGCAGGTGCTGATGGCGCGCACGACCGGCGATCCGATCCTGATTGCCCTGACTTGGTTCGACCTGTCGGGTCCTTACGGGGACTGGATCGCCACTGACGAGGTGATTGCCGCGCTGAACGGTACCGCCTTCAGCTTCGGCGAGCGCCAGGGTCCGCCGATGCTGGTTCAGGGGCACCCTCACCAGATCACCGCCGGACTGGTGGCGTTCAACGCCGCCCTGGCCGGTCTCTTGGAATCGCCGGCGCAGCGGCCCCGGCGGATCGACGTCAACGTGTTCGAGGCCTCCCTGTGCTACGCCGAGACGGCCGCGCTAACAGGCCGCGCCGGCGGAGGCGAGTCGGGTCGGCTGGGGATCAACCGGTTCGCCCCCACCTATCCGGCTTCGCCCTATCGGACCCTCGACGGCTGGGTAGGCGTCACATGCCTGACGCCGGCGCAGTGGCAGGCCCTGTGCCGGCTGATCGAACGCCCTGACTTGTCGGCGGATCCGGCCTGCGCCACCGCCTATCAGCGGCTGATGGTCAGCGACGGCGTCGACGCCGCCCTCGTGCCGGCGTTTTCGACCCTGACCACGGCGGCCTGGGTAGCCCTGGGCATAGCGCATCGCATCCCGATCACGCCGATGCGGCGTCCGGGCGAGTTGCCGGATATGGATCACTGGCGCGAACGCGGGGCCTTTGGCCCGTTCGGCGCGGGCGAGGTCCAGGGACCGACCCTGCCGTTCCGGATGAGGTTTGACGGGGTCGCGCCGCCGCCCCGGCTCGGCGTGCAGGAAGACGGGCCGCTGGCCGGGCTGCGGGTGATCGACTTCAGCATGGGCTGGGCCGGTCCGCTCTGCGCGCGCACACTGGGCGACCTGGGCGCCGACGTGATCAAGATCGAGTCGGAGGGCCATCCCGACTGGTGGCGCGGCTGGGAGTCCGGCTCTGTGGATGCGGCGACGCGGGAAACCAAGCCCAACTTCATCGACATGAACCGCAACAAGCGGGGTGTCAGCATCGACCTCACCACTATGGAGGGCAAAGCCCAGGCCCGGGCGCTGGTCGCCACCGCCGACGTGGTGGTCGAGAACTTCGCCGCCGGCGTACTGGAAAAGCTGGGGCTCGGCCCGGCGACCCAGCGCGCCCTGAGACCTGGGATCATCAGCCTCTCCATGCCCGCCTTCGGAAACGGCGGCCCGCTGTCGGGGCTGCGCGCCTATGGTTCGACCGTCGAACAGGCTTCCGGGCTGCCCTTCGTCAACGGTGAGTCCCATTGGCCGCCTGCCCAGCAGCACGTCGCTTTCGGTGACCCCATCGCCGGCCTCTACGGGGCCGGCGCGATCCTGGCAGCCCTTGTCGGCCGTGCGGATCGCGGCGGCTGCGACATCGACCTGGCACAGGTGGCCTGCCTGTTTCAGATCGGCGCCGACGCCATCATCGCCGAGCAGGTGACGGGCGGACCGGCGCCCCGAACCGGCCACAAGCGGGCCCGGTTGCCGCTCTGCGCGGTAGTGGCCAGCGGCGACGACCAGTGGCTGGCTGTCGTCGCGCCCACCGGCGCGGAACTGCAGGGACTGGCTCGGCTGACCGGCGGCCAGGACGTGGCCGACCTTGCGTCCTGGGCGGCGGGGCTCACCGCCCAGGCTGCGCGGGACAGCCTGCAAGCTTGCGGCCTGGGCGCGGCGCAGGTCGCGCCCGCTCATGGCCTCACCTTCGATCCACAATTGGTCGCCACCGGTTTCTGGGCCGAAATGGACCGCGCCTTCGTCGGCCGGCACCTAGTGGGAAGCTCGCCGTTCCGCTTCGACGGCGCGCGCCTAAGGCTGCGGCGGCCCGCCCCGCTGCTCGGTGAACACACTGAAGAGGTCCTGACGGAACTGCTGAGTCTGGCGTGACCGGGCCGGCGGCATGAACCGGCTGCTGATCGCCAATCGCGGCGAGATCGCCATCCGCATCGCGCGCACGGCGGCCGACATGGGGCTCGCCACCCTCGCCATCCACGCCGACGATGACGCCCTCTCACTGCACGTCCGGGCCGCCGACGCGGCCGCGCCGCTGGGACAGACCGGCGTGCCGGCCTACCTGAACGGCCCACGGATCCTGGAGATAGCCCTCGAGCACGGCTGCGACGCCCTGCATCCGGGTTACGGGTTCCTGAGCGAGAATGCCGGTTTCGCCCGCCAGTGCGCTTCGGCCGGGGTCGCCTTTGTGGGACCGTCGCCGGAGAGCCTTGAGTTGTTCGGCGACAAGGCGGCGGCCCGTGCCCTGGCCGAGCGGCTCGGCGTTCCGGTGCTGCCCGGCCTCAGCCGGCCGGTTTCCTTGGCCGAGGCGCGCGCCTTCCTCGAAGGCTTGGGTCCGGCGGGCGCAGTGATGTTGAAGGCTGTGGCGGGCGGTGGCGGTCGGGGGATGCGGCCCGTGGACCGGATGGCCGACCTGGACTCGGCCTACGAACGCTGCGGTTCCGAAGCGCTGCAGGCCTTCGGGTCGGCCGACCTCTACGTCGAGGAACTATACCCTCGCGCACGGCACATCGAGGTGCAGGTGATAGGCGATGGGAGCGGCGCGGCGTCCCACCTGTGGGACCGTGAGTGCAGCTTGCAGCGCCAGCGGCAGAAGGTGATCGAGGTCGCCCCGGCGTTCGGCGTGCCGGAAGACGTGCGGACGGCGATGCTGGCGGCGGCCGTCGATCTGGCGAGCGCGGCCAGGTATCGCGGCGTCGGCACCATAGAGTTCCTGCTCGACGCCCGGCCGGGGGCGGACGGCTTCATCTTCATGGAGGCCAACGCCCGCCTGCAGGTGGAGCATACGGTCACCGAAGCCGTGCTGGGCCTTGATCTCGTGCGGCTGCAGCTGCGGATCGCCAAGGGCGCGACCCTGGGAGACCTCGGTCTTCAGCCGGGGACGACGCCGGCGCCGCGGGGCGTTGCAATCCAGGCGCGGGTCAATCTGGAGACCATGACCGCCGACGGCAGCTCCAGGCCCAGCGGGGGCGTGCTGACCAGCTATGAACCGCCCGCCGGCCCCGGGGTGCGGGTCGACGGATTTGGCTACGCCGGATACGTCACCAGCCCGCGCTACGACTCCCTGCTTGCTAAAGTGATTGTCCACGACGACTGCCTGCCCAAGGCTGTGTCCAGGACCCGCCGGGCGCTGAGCGAGTTCAAAATCCTCGGAGTCCAGACGAACATCGCCTTCCTGCAGGCCCTGCTCCGCAGCCCTGCCCTGACGGGCGGACAGCTGCACACCCGCTACGTGGAGGAGAACGCCGCCGCCTTGCTGGCCGACGCGGGAGAACGCCCCAGATTCTTCCAGCCCGAGCCTGAATCCGCTCGACGCGCCGGCGCCACGATTGACCCCGGCGATCCGCTAGCCGTCCTGGCTCTCAAGGCCCGTCCGTCGCCGGCCGGCGCGCACAAGGTTGCAGGACCCTCGACGGCGCACGCCGCGGGGCCGGACGGGTGCGCCGCGCTCGCCGCGCCGTTGCAGGGGATGCTGATCGCCCTGTCCGTCACCGTGGGGGACCATGTCAGCGTGGGCCAGCCGGTGGCGGTGATGGAAGCCCTGAAGATGGAGCATGTGGTTCTGGCCGATGTCGCCGGGATGATCCGCGAGCTCCCGCTTTGCGTCGGCGAGGCGGTGTTCGAGGGCGCTCCTCTGGCGTTCATCGAGCCCTCCGAGACGCCTGGCGAAGCCTACGCCGTCAGCGCGCCTGCCGATCCCGACGCCGTGCGCGGTGACGTCGCCCTGGTGGAGCATCTTCACGCCCTGACCCGCGATGAGGCCCGTTCAGGCCCGACAGCGCGACGTCATGAACACGGCAAGCGGACCGCGCGGGAGAACATCGCCGATCTCTGCGACGCGGAGTCTTTCCGGGAGTACGGCCCGCTGGTCACCGCCACGCGGCGGCGCGGCGAAGACATGGCGGCGCTTGAGGCGAGGCTTTTAAAGACGCCGGGCGACGGCATGGTGATGGGCGTTGGCCGGGTGAACGGCGAGCTGGTCGGGCGCGAGAACGCCCGCTGCATCGCCATGTCCTACGACTACACAGTTCTGGCGGGCACCCAGGGCGGTAAGAACCACCAAAAGACCGACCGGATGCTGGATCTCGCCGAGCGCTACCGGCTGCCGGTGGTGTTCTACACCGAAGGCGGCGGCGGCCGGATGGGCGGCGGCGGCAGTCCGGGCGATCCACCCCGCGCTCCGACCAGCACGGGGGGCTTGAAGGTGGGCACCTGGCGGGCGCTCGGCAAGCTTTCCGGACTGGTTCCCCTGGTGGGCGTTGCTTCGGGCCGCTGCTTCGCCGGCAACGCCGTGGTGCTGGCGCTCTGCGATGTGATCATCGCCACCCGGGACTCGACCCTCGGGATCGGGGGACCCGCCATGATCGAGGGCGGCGGCCTGGGCGCCTACGCCCCCGAAGAGGTGGGCCCTGTCGCGATCCAGGAACCGAACGGCGTCATCGATATCGTGGTGGACGACGAGGCCGCCGCCACCCTTGCAGCGCGGCGCTATCTCTCCTTCTTCCAGGGCCGCGCCACGGAATGGACCGCGCCGGATCAACGACCCCTGCGCCAGATCGTCCCGGAGAACCGACGATCAGTTTATGATGTTCGCCGGGTGGTCGAGACCCTGGCCGACGCCGACTCGGTGCTGGAGCTTCGTCGGGGGTTTGGGCTGGCCATGGTGACAGCCCTGGCCCGCATCGAGGGTCGCCCGGTCGGGCTGATCGCTAACAACTGCAACTCGCCCACGGGCGGCGCCGTAGACGCCAACTCAGCAGACAAGGCCGCCCGCTTCATGCAGCTGTGCGACGCCTTCGACATTCCGATGATCTCGCTCATCGACACGCCGGGCAACATGGTCGGTCCAGAGGCAGAGAAGACCGCGCTGATCCGCCACTGCGGCCGACTTTATGTGGCGGGCGCCAATGTCTCGGTCCCATTCTTCAGCGTAGTGCTCCGCAAGGCCTACGGTCTCGGAGCCCTGGCGATGTCGGCCGGCAGCTTTGATTCGCCATTCTTCACGGTCGCCTGGCCAACCGGAGAATTTGCCGGCATGGGGCTTGAGGGCTCGATCAAGCTTGGGCGGCGCGAGGAACTTCTCGCCATCGAAGATCTTGCGGATCGCAAGGCCCGCTATGACCAGCTGGTCGCCGAGGCCTATGACTGGGCGAGCGCGCTCAACGGGGCCACCGTGTTCGAGTTTGATGACGTCATCGACCCAGTAGAGACTCGAGCCTGGCTTTGCATGGGGCTGGAATCCGTACCCGCCGCGCCTCAACGGACCCACAAGAAGCGCGCCTGGATCGACACTTGGTGAGAGCCCGGCCGGCTGCCGTCTGGACAGCCTCGCACCCAACGGCCATATCGCGTTCCAAAGACGTCGATTTGATTGTTTGATTGTCGACAGCATGGTGTGCCGTCGGCGGCGCGAGGAGCAGGTCTATGGATCGTGAACACCTTAGGCGTGACGCCCCGTCGGGCCGCACCGCGGTGCGGACGCTTCCGGAGCAGATCTCCGACGACCTCGGCGCTGCCATCGCCCGGGGGGAGTTCTCCGGCGGCGAACGCCTGCTCGAGCAGGAAGTGTCCAACCGCTACGGCGTCAGCCGCGGTCCAGTTCGCGAAGCCCTTCGGATCCTCGCGCAGAGAGGCCTGGCGGTTCTGTACCCCCGGCGGGGCGCCTTCGTGGTGGAGGTCAGCCTCGACAGCCTTGTGGACCTGTTCAACACACGGGCGGTGCTTGTCGGCCTCGCGGCGCGCTATTTCGCGGTGATGGCAACCGACGAGGCCCGCGCGCGGCTAAGTGACGCCATGAACCGTCTGGAAATCGCCAGCCGAGCCGAGGACGCCGACGCCGTCAGCTTCGTGCGCGCGACGACCCGATTCGGCCAGCTGATTGCCCACCATTGCGGCAGCGAGTCACTTGGCCGACTGATCGACCACCAAAACGAGAGATCCGCCTGGGGCTCCCTTTGGCAGACCGGGCGCCTGGATTTCCAGACCCCGGAGCGCCGCCAGGCCGCCGCAGCCGTTTATCGCCAGATGGCCGCGGCGATCGAGCAGCGCGATGGCGCCAGTGCCGGAGGCGCCATGCGCCACATGGTGATGAGTTCGCGCGAAAGCGCCGCAGGCGCGCTGTCGACGATGCGGGGCCAGACCTACGACGCCCGGCGACTGCTGAGCGCCTGACCCTGCCCGCCGCCGGCGGACTGCGACCCCCGGCCGACAATGTTGGTGACAGTCGACAAGACGGTAAGGCATCGCCGGTTTCCGGTTGAAGATCGAGTCCATTATGCGATAAGTAGATTGTCAACAAATGCATGCAGCAGCCGGTGGACGGCCGCGAGACGTGTCGGGGGGAGAGCTATGGCAAGAAACGTCCAATTCGCGACCGTATCGGCGACGGCTCTGGTCTGCGGCCTGGCGCTCGCGGCGGGTTCGGCGCATGCGCAGGGTACCGTCGACGAGGTCGTCGTCACCGGCTCGTACATCGGCGGGACCGCCGAGGACGCCGCCCTGCCGGTGGATGTGATCCGCGCGGAAGATTTGAGAAAGTAGGGCTCGCCCACGGTTGTGCAACTGATCAGGTCGCTACCGGCATCGGCGGCGTCGATCGGCGAGAGCAACCGCTTCCTCGGCCTGGTGGCGGGCTCGGCGACCGTTAACCTCCGCGGGTTCGGATCGGCGCGAACCCTGGTGCTGATGAACGGCCGGCGGCTGGCGGCCTCGCCAGTCGGCGCCGTGCCGGGCGTGGACATCAACCTGATCCCGCTGGCGGCGATCGGCCGGATCGAGGTGCTCAAAGGCGGCGCGGCCGCCACCTACGGCTCCGATGCGGTGGGCGGGGTGGTCAATTTCATCACCCGCCGCGACCTCGACGCCTTCGAGCTCAATGCCGATTACAGCTACATCGACGGATCGGAGGGGGACTACAACGCCAGCCTGGCGTTTGGGAAGAAGACCGATCGCGGCGACATCCTGCTGACCGCTGGCTATCGTCGGCGCAGCGCATTGCGCACTATCGACCGGGACTGGGCGATCCTGCCCAACGCCGTGGCGCCTTCCGGCGGCTGGGTCGGCGGCGGCAATCCTGGCGGCTACCAGACCTTCGCCGTCGGCGGGCCCACCGGAGCCGTCGCCGTGGGGGGCGCTTTCCAGCAGCCCGCGGCCACCGCCGGCAACCCGTCGCGCAACATCGCCCTCACCACGTTCAACGATGTTGGCTGCGTGGAACTCGGCGGCACCCGGAACGCGGCCGGAACCTGCCTGTACCAGTTCTCAAGGTTCGAGAACCTAGTGAACGACGAGTATCACTATCAGGTCTCCGGAGAGGTCAACTTCGAACTCACCGACACCGTCGACTTCCACGGCGAGGCCTTCTGGTCGCGGCACGATGTGCCCAACGAGCGGGTGACCCCCAGCCAGTCGACCATCAGCTATCCGACGCCGATCCTTGCCTCCGGCGGGTCTCCGGGCGGTGGCACGTCGCCGTTCCCGGCGCTCGGGGCCAACGAGCAGTCGCGGTACTATATTCCGTTCACCAATCCTGGCCTCCAGGTGCTGTTCGCCAGCCAGTGCACCGGCGTGGTCAGCGCCTTCTGCAACAACCTGCCCAACGGTGTGCTAGCTTCTCAGACGCTCTGGCGGCCGCACGGTTACGGCGGCCTGCCGCTCTATGCCGACGGCGCCGACAAACAGAAGACCGCCGTGGAGGCATACCGCGTCTCTGGTGGCTTCAAGGGCAAGATCTTCGACAGCATCGGCTGGGACGCAGCCGTGACCTACATGGATTCCAAGAGCAGCCTCGGCGTGCCCAACAACCTGGTCAATCGCCTGCAACTCGGGCTGCGGGGATTGGGCGGCCCCAACTGCAACCCCACCACCGGCGCCCCCGGAGTGGGCAACTGTTTCTGGCTCAACCCCTTCTCGAACTCGACCCAGAAGGACGCGATCTACGGACTGGTCAATCCGTTCTACAGCGCCGCCGCTGTTCCCGCGAACACCAACACCCTCGAACTCCTCGACTGGATGACGGAGTACGCAATCAACGACAACACCAGCCGCCTGCTGGTGGGCGACCTGGTGTTCACCGGAGAAGGTCCGTTCAATCTCTGGGGCGGCGCCATGGAATGGGCCCTCGGCGGCCAGTGGCGCTACGACGAGTTCACGGTGACGCCCAACACCCTGCGCGACATCAACGCCACGCCCTGCGTCGACAGCATCGACGACCGCAATCCGGTCTGCCGGATCGCCACCGGCGCCTTCGTGTTCATCGGCAGCAACGGCGCCTCGTCCATCGACCGCAACGTGCAGGCGGTGTTTGGCGAGCTTCGGCTGCCGATCACAGACGACCTCGCCGCCAGCCTGGCGGTGCGGCACGAGAACTACGGCGGTGGCGTCGGCTCGACCACCAATCCGAAGATCGACCTGCGCTGGCAGGCGCTGTCCTGGCTGGCGCTGCGGGCCTCGGCCGGCACAACCTTCCGCGCGCCGCCGCAGTCGTCGGTGACCCCTGGCTTTTCGCGCAACAACGTGCAGTTCAGCGATCCCTCAACCACCCCGGCGACACCGATCTATCGCCCGGCCGACAACTACGCCAATCCCGACCTGCAGCCCGAGACTGCGGATCATTACAATGTGGGCGCCGTCGTCTCTGTCGGCGCTTTCAGCGCCACGGTCGACTACTGGAAGTTCCAGTTCAAGGACGAACTCACCACCGAGACCGCGGCGGCGGTGTTCAACACCCTGTTCCCTAGCGGTGTCGCCTCCACGTGGCGCTGCGACAACGCCACGCTGCGTGGCCGCTTCAGCTTCGTGACTGGCGCCAGCACGATCAACCCGATCGACGGCTCCAACTGCCACCCGTCCAATTTCCTGGGGGTCCGCACCAACCTGATCAACGGGCCCAGCGTGGACACCTCAGGCGTCGACTTCCAGGCCAACTATCGCTTCGGGCTGGGCGAGACCGATGTGAATCTGGGGGTCGAGGGGTCTTATCTGATTGAGTACAACCGGGGCTCCCTGGTCACCCTCGACGGCATCACCATCGCCACGGCCCTTGACCGCGCCGGCCAGCTCGACCTGCTCAGCGCATTCTTCAGCTATCCACGCTGGAAGACCAACGCCTTCGTGAACTTCGCCAATGGCCCGCACAACCTGCGTGCCGCAGTTCGCTACGTCTCGCCCATGGAGGACCGCAACCATGACGCCAACACAACTGTGGCTGGCCTGCAGCCGGCCTTCGTCGGCGCCTATGTCGAGATGGATCTGGTCTACCGGGTCGCCCTGCCTTGGCGTACGAACCTGACCCTGCAGGTCCAGAACGTGTTCGATGAGGAACCGTCCTTCGCCTACAGCCAGTACAACTACAATTACACCCAGGGTAATCCGCTCGGCCGGGTGATCGGCGTCGGTATCCGCAAGCAGTTCTAGATCCTCCCCTCGAGGAAACTCGGGCGCGGTGAAAAGCATCGCCGCGCCCACATCTTTGGCGGCGGAGGATGGGCGCCACAGCCAACGGTCGCATCCGGCCGCACTTGGAGGCCCGAGCAACAGTGACCTGCGGGTTGGACGGAAATTGTTATGTCTGAAGACCGGCCGCCTCTGGGTTACGCCACCAAGCTGCTCTACGCGACCGGCGCTGTGGCCAACGCCGTTAAGTCGCGCGGACTCACCACCTTTCTGATGATCTTCTACAATCAGGTGGTCGGCCTGCCGCCACAGACTGTGACCTTCGTCCTGATGATCGCGCTGATCTTCGACGCCGTCGTTGATCCCCTCGTCGGCCAGATCTCCGACAACTGCCGCTCCCGGCTCGGGCGACGCCACCCATTCATGTACGCTGCGGCGCTCCCGGTCTCGATCGCCTTCTACCTGCTTTGGAATCCCCCCGCCGGCGCGAGCGAACCGCAGCTGTTCGCCTATCTTCTCGTCTGCCTACTGACGATCCGACTGTTCGACACCTTCTTTGAGCTGCCCCACAGCGCCCTCGCTCCGGAACTGGCCAAGGACTACGACGCCCGCACTCGCCTGTTGGCGCTGCGCGCATTGTTCGCCGTGGTGGGGGGCCTGGGGATGACCTTGCTGGCCTATCAGGTGTTCCTGCGCGAGAACGCCGATGGTTCCGGCGGCGTCCTCGCCCGTGAAGGCTATTTCGCCTATTCGGTCACCGCGGCGGGGCTGATCTTCGCGACGATCCTGATCTCAACTCGCGGCACCCAGAGCCAGATCCCGCACCTGAGCCAGGCGCCGGGGCGGAAGATCACCTTACGTGCCATGGCGCGCGAGGTCGCCGCCACGCTCAACAACCGCGCCTTCGCGGTGGCCACCGCCACTGGCATGCTGTTTGCGGTCGCAGCCGGCTCCCGCTACGGCTTGGAGATCTACTTCAACCTCTACTTCTGGGAGCTTACGCAGGCCCAGATCGCCCTGCTGACCACCATCGGGGTCGGCGGCAGCGCGGTCGGCGTGTTGTTCGCGCCCCGCATCGCCCGGCGGCTGGGCAAGAAGCGCGGCGCGCTGATCCTGTCGGTGATCTCCCTGGCCGCCGTGGTGGCCCCGGTCATGGCCCGGCTAGTGGAGATGATGCCGGCCAACGGGACCGCCGCGCTGATCTGGCTGCTGGGGCTGGAGGTGGCGGTGAACACCGCAGCGGCGTCCGGGGTGGGGGTGCTGCTGGTCTCGCTGGTGGCCGATATCATCGAGGACGCCGAGGTCAAGACCGGGCGACGGTCCGAGGGATTGCTGATGTCCGCCGAAAACTTGTTCAAAAAAGTGGTCTCGGGCGTCGGGGTATTCATCGCCGGCTCGGTGCTGGGCTTCGTCAACTTCCCGCAGAACGCCCAGCGCGGCGCGGTCGACCCGGCGATCCTGCACCAGCTGGGGCTGATCTATCTGCCGACGGTGCTCATCATCTACGGCCTGGGCGTGGCCTGCCTGTTTGCCTTCGACATCGACCGCCCCCGCCACGAGGACAATCTGCGCCGGTTGCGCGAGCGGGCTAAGGGCGCCGCCAGCAGGGCGTCCGCGGGGGGGCCGCCGCATCCTTGAAAAGGCGCCCTAACCGGGCCACGCTGCCACCTCTGAGTTTGAAGAAGAAGGACACCAGAAAAATGCGCGAAGCCGTCATTGTCTCTTATGCCCGCACGGGCTTGGCAAAATCCGGCCGCGGCGGGTTCAACGTCACGCCGCCGATGTCCATGGGCGCCCATGCCGTGCGCCATGCGGTCGAGCGCGCCGGGGTCGAACTGGATTTCGTTGAGGACTGCTACATCGGCAACAACGCCCATGCCGCCGCCAACATCGGCCGGCAGGTGGCGCTTCTGGCGGGCATGCCGGTCAGCACCGCGGGCGTCTCAGTGAACCGCTTCTGCTCGTCGGGCCTCCAGACCATCGCCATGGCGGCCAACCACATCCGGGGAGATGGCGCGGACTGCGTCGTTGCGGGCGGGGTCGAAAGCATCTCAATGCCGGGGGGCGGCGTGCCGCGCGAGGCGGTGGATCCAGATCTCCTGAAGGCCGCTCCCGACATCTTCATGGCGATGATCGACACCGCCGACATCGTGGCCGAACGCTACGGCGTCAGCCGGGAAGCCCAGGACGAGTACTCGCTAGAGAGCCAGCTGCGAATGGCGGCCGCTCAACAGGCCGGCAAGTTTGCCGACGAGATCGTCCCGATGAAGACCCGCATGAAGCAGGTCAACAAGGAGACCAAGGAAGAGTCGATGGTCGACTACGTGGTCAGCCGCGACGAATGCAATCGCCCGGAAACGACCCTGGAGGGTCTGCAGAAGCTCGAGCCGGTGAAGGGCGCTGGCAAGTCCGTCACCGCCGGGAACGCCAGCCAGCTGTCCGACGGCGCAGCCGCCGTCGTGATCATGGAGGCCAAGGAGACGGAACGCCGCGGCCTTGAGCCGATGGGCCGTTTCGTCTCATGGGCGGTGGGCGGCTGCGAACCGGACGAGATGGGTATCGGCCCGGTTTTCGCCATCCCGAAGCTCCTCAAGCGCCAGGGGCTGACGGTCGACGACATCGACCTTTGGGAGCTCAATGAGGCGTTCGCCTCGCAGTGCCTCTACAGCCGCGACCGGATGGGCATCGACCCCGAGAAATACAACGTCAATGGCGGCTCCATCGCCATTGGCCATCCATTTGGGATGACCGGCGCTCGGCTGACCGGCCACCTGCTGCAGGAAGGTCGCCGCCGCAAGGCCAAGTGGGGTGTGGTCAGCATGTGCATAGGCGGCGGCCAAGGCGCTGCCGGCCTGTTTGAAATCTACAGCTGACCCCGGGCCGGGAGATCGGCGCCTGGTCAATAGAGTCTGGGGCATGACGGCATGAAATCCGAGGCGACGCACCACCCCACGGTGCTGGTGGAGCCCCATGACGGATGGGGTGAGCTGATCATGTCGCGGCCGGACCGTCGCAACGCCTTGGTCGGACCCATGGTCGCCGAACTGCGGGCCGGACTCGCCGCCCTGCTGGATGGGGGCGCCCGCGTCATCCTGCTGCGCGGGGAGGGCGGCGCCTTCTGCTCAGGCCTGGACGTGGACGCCTTCTCCGCTCGACCGGCCTGGCAGGCGACCTGGCCGCAGGACTACGCCGGCTTTCACCGGGAGTTGTATGCCTGTCCGGCGGTCGTGGTCGGGGCCCTCGAGCGCTACGCCATCAACGCCGGCGCCTCGCTGGCGTTCGCTTGTGATCTGCTGGTGGCCGGCGAGACCGCCTATGTCCTGATCGGCGAAGCGGCGATCGGGATGCAGGCGCCCATGAACGTCGCCTGGCTGCGCCTGAGGACGACCGAGGCCGTGGCCGCCCAACTCGCGCTGGGAGCCGAGCGCACCTCCGGCGCCGAACTCCACAGGTTGGGGTTGGCTTACAAGGTGGTGGCCGACGGCTCCGTGGTGAGCGAAGCCCAGGCGCTTACCGCCCGCCTGGCGGGATATCCCGGCAAGGGCCTCGGCGCGATCAAGGCCGCGATGCGTCGCACTGAAGATCAGACCGACGATATCTTTGCGACGGTCCAGAGAACCGAGCATGCAACTGCACGACCCGCCCGTGTAACCAATTGAGCGATCCGCCGCGACCTCCCGAAACTGCGCGACAGGCTGAGACGCACGGAGGTGCCCTCAAGGACCTGATCGACCGATACATCCGAGGGCTGCCGATCAAACCCAAGAGCCTACTCTACGGCGGCGGCCCGGAATAGCCGCACGCGAAAGACACGTCAGAAGGTCTTCTTGAGGCCGATCTCGAGTGTCCGCCCCAGCGGGTTGGAGAATTTGCCGTCAAACCCGAACTGCTCGCGCGATGCCGGCGGATCAGCGTCGAGGACGTTGGCGATCGATAGAGTCAGGCGCACATTGGCCGGGAGATCCACCAGGTAATGGAGGTCGGCGGTGATCCAGTCCTCGGCCGCGACGCCGAAATCCGTCGGCGTGGTGAGGCCGCCCGGGGTGATCGGACCGCGCTCGTCCTCGACGCCGCTGACATAGTTGACGACGAGGCGAAGGTTCTGAACGCCCCAGCGGTAATTGGCGTGTGCGTTGCCGCGCAGCTCCGGGGACGCGAACGAGCTGGTGGCGAAATTGCGGAAGCCGAGGCGGTCGTCGCCAGAGAACATGAAGCCGTCGAGCGAAGGCGCTTCGTTCTCGTCGACCGTCACATAGGTGGCGGTGACGCCGAGGGTCGCCTCGCCCGGGCCGACCGGCATCGCGTATTGGGCCGTCAGGTCGAAGCCGGCGGTGTGCTGCCCGGGGCCATTACCCAGATCCGTGCGGATCGAGGCAAAGTCGCGGGCCGCCGTGACGCCCTGGACGCAGGCTCCGCCATTGATCAGCACGCGGCCGATCAGCGGATGCGAGCAGACAGCCAGCGTCGCGGCGCTGTTGGGTCCCGGGAAGACGACCGCAGCGATGTCCTGCACGGTCGCGACCACGCCGATCTCGTCTTTGGTCTCGAAGTCGAAATAGTCGAAAAAGAGCTCGAAGTCGCTGTCGGCCGTGAACCCTCGCGACTGCCAAAGAGCGCCTACATTCCACACCGTCGCCGTTTCCGGTCTGACGCCCGCTAGGGTGACGGTTTGCGTGGCGGCGAAGGCGCCGCCCAGCTTGGTGTAGCCGGTCACACCGTTGGTGATGCGCCCGGGGATCAGGCTAGCGGGCGGGGCCTGGTAGTTGGTGCCGTATGAAGCGCGCAGCGCGAACGGGCCGAAGACGTCCCATTTGCCCGATACCTTGTAGACGGTGGCGCCCAGGCCGCCGCTGAACTCCTCGTGACGCACGGCCGCGGTGAGGTTGAGGTTGTCAAAGACCGGGATGCCGGCTTCGCCGAAGAAGGAATATTGCTGCTGGTCGCTGCTTCGCGCCGGGGCGGTGCCGCCGAAGACGAAGGGGCCTGGATTGTCCAGCGTGCACCCGTTGAAAAGCGGGTCATTGGTGGCGCGCGGCGTTTGAGGCACGGGGACGCCGTTGACGCCGCCGGTGAAGCTGGTGGGCCATTCGCAGGGAACGCGCCCGTCGCGGAAGGCGCTCGAGACCACCTCGCGGTTCTCGGTCTGGCGCCACTGGAAGCCGCCGGCGAGCGCGACCTTGCCCCCCGGCAGGACGATCGGCGTTTCGCCGTCGAGCACGAAATCAAAGATCAGACTGGTGTTGATGTCCTCGCGCCACTGTTCGTCGCCATACATCCAGCGAATGAGTTCTATCGAGTTCTCGGAACCCGCCCGGTAGTTGGGGTTGGGAAGACCAAGTTCGGGCTGCGACGCGAAGCTGGTGGCGAAGGGGTTCCACCATTGGCAGCCATTCGTGCCGGCGGCAGCCGGGTTCTGAGTGCCGAAGCGCAGCGGGTCGAGGTCGGCGGCGTTGCAGCCGGGGCCGCCGAAGCCGCTCAGCGCCTCCTGCAGGCGGAAGCCCAGAAAGTCCTGGGTCCCGGTCCGGTTGATGGTCTGGTTGTAGGTGGTCGCGAAATCATAGTGCACGCCCTCCAGAATGCTGAAACTCTTGGGCAGTTCGCCGTTGAGCCCGGCCGAAATGCGGAACACCTGCGTGTCGATGCTGATCGGTCCGCCAAAGCCGTTGCCGTTCTGGCCGTAGAGTGGATTGCCGCCATGGCCCAGCGGCCGGTAGCTGCGGGCGGTGTAGCCGCGGGTCGCGGCGAAGGCGGGGTTTGCCGCCCAGCCCGAACGCGCTGCGAACTCGGCCACGAATGGGTTTGTTGAGGGCACGTAGATCTGGTCGGCGCTGCCGGTCGCCCGGGCTGGCCCCTTGGAAAGCGGAAACGAGGGAGACCCAAATACTTCCGGAGCCAGCACCTGCCCGTAAGACGCCTCGGCGTGGAAATCCATGGTGTCCGAGAGCGCTGAATTGAATTGGGCGTAGACCCGGTAGATGTCGGTTTCCTCAACGAGGTTGAGATAGGGCGACGATGCGTAGGAACAGGTAAAGCTGTTGATGAAGGCCCCGCCGACCGCCGCGCAGGAGGCTGGCGTGAAGTCGGCGACCGGCGTTGCGGCGAGGGCTGCGCCAAATTCGGCGGCGGCGCTGTTGCCGGGGCTCGCCGGCAACGTGCCGCGCGGCGTCCAGCCCGCCAGCTCGCTCGACGTTGTCCAACCGGACGGATTGATGTTGTAGGGCAGGCTTGAGTATTTCCGGTCCTCGGTCTCAAGGCGCGAGCGATGGTCCCACTCCGCCGACCACAGGAAGTTGGACTGACCTTTGCCAAAGCCCCCGAGCAGGGACACACCATAATCGCCTTTGGACCCGGCGATGTATTTGTACTGAACTCTTGATTTCGAGACCGTTGAATTTCTTGAGCGTGATGTAGTTGATCACGCCGCCGGTGGCGTCGGCGCCGTAGGTGACCGCCGCGCCGTCCTTCAGGATTTCGATGCGGCCGATCGCGGCGGCCGGAATGGCGGAGGTGTTGTCGTTGACCCGGCGGCCGTTCAGAAGCGTCAGCGTCTTGTCGACGCCGAGGCCGCGCAGGTTGACCTGGACGCGGTTGGTGAGGCCTGCGCCGGCGGTGAAATTGGCTTCGCCCTGGGTCGGGCCGGAGATGGAAAGCTGCTTGACGAATTCGAGCGCGGTCGGCGCACCGGATCGCTCCAACTCCTGAGCGGTATAGACCTCGACCGGCAACGCCGAGTCTTCCGGTGTTCCGCGGATTAGGGAGCCGGTGACCACCACCTCCTCAACCAGAGACTGCGCCGGAGGTCGGGCGCCTGCCGGCGGGGTGCGCGCGACGTCCGGCGCGGGCGGTCGGGGAGGGCTCTGGGCGGACGCCACGCCTCCAATCAGCCCTAGCGTCAACGAAACGACGGATACGCCGACGCGGATGTCATTCATCGTTTCCACCCCCGAATCCGCACTCGTGATCCGGTGCGGTCGCGACGATGCTTTCGCACTAAACGGCGCCCGTCAAGCAAAATCCGACCGAACGTTCGGTCAAGTTGCGCGGGTAAGGGCACCCCGCTGCTCGGTTTTGAACCGAATGTGGACATCCGGTAATCGCGCGAGGCGTCTGGTATACTGAGGCAGGCTGGGCCCCAGTTCGCGGGAGGCGCGTCGAGGGGTTAATATGAAACCTGCTGACTCCCGGCATTGCCGATTCTTAGATGCCGCGTCTACACCCCGGGGAATCCGGAATATCTTCGGCTTCTCGAATTCCTCGACGTTTTGGGGCAACTACGGCAGGCGGCATTGGGCGGTCCTGCAGAGCGGGCGATCCGATCCCCGAAGGGAGGAACAGGCGCATGTACGAAACCTTGGCCGCATCGCTTGCGGCGGCAGTCATGATGCAGCAGGTGCGTCCCGACCTTCCCCTGACCGCGCCGCCAGCCGTGAGCGTCGCGGCGCTTCCGGTGGCGCCCATGAAACCAGCCAGTCCGGTGGTCGCCAAAGATACCCGAACGGGACAGCCCGTCACCAAGAGAGGCCTCGGACCGTCCGACTACACTTACACCATGCCAGCGGGCGTCACATCGAGGGAGGTGGTCTATTTTTCCGACGGGATCGCCTGTTACGCCAAAATTTTCCTCCCGAAAGGCTTCGATCCAGCCGCAAAAGCTGGTGCACCGGCTGTCGTGCTAGGGCAGGGGTGGGCGGGCACGCATGTGTCGATCGAGAAATACGCCGCACGCTTCGCCGAGCGCGGCCTCGTTGCGATGGCGATCGATTATCGTGGCTGGGGGAATTCGGAAGGCTATCCGCGTCTGCTTGCACCGGTAAGTCTCGCCGGCGGGATGGAGCGTGACGAAAGCCGCCACAAGGTCGTCAAGAATGCGACCGTGTGGACGAAGCGCACCCGTCTCCTGCCGCGTGATCAGCAGGAAGATTATCGCAACGCGATTTCGTTCATTCAAGGCGAGCCTGGCGTCGATCCGGAGCGGATCGGCGTCTGGGGCTCGAGTTTCGCCGGCGGCAATTCGCTTGCAGTTGCCGGTCAGGATGCGCGCGTCAAGGCGATCGCGATCCAGATCCCTGGCATTGGTGGGGCGCCGGACGGCACGCCGCCCGTGACGCTCACCGGACCGCAGCGTGAGGATGCGGTGAGGCGCGCTCGCACCGGCCAGGGCGAGGAGATGTGGACGGGCTATTCGCGCTCCGTGCTCATCGATGTGGAGACTCTGGTGGCCAACCGCGAGAACAACACGCTGCAGTGGGCGAAGAACATCGGCGAGCGCCCCATTATGGTGGTGGTCGCCGAGTTTGACGAACTCATTAACAACGACCGCGCCGGCAAGGCCGCGCTCGCCTACGCCAAGGGTCCGAAGGAGTACATTGTCGTACCCGACATCACACATTTCGAGATGTATTCGGGTGAGCCGTTTGAGATTTCATCGGAAGCGGCCGCGCGCTGGTTTGTGAAGCACCTCAATTGAGCGACGACCAATCCGGTCCAGTCCACAGCGTTGTGCGGTATCGGTAGACGCGAACGGGTGCCGTCAGGCAAACGCTAACTTATCTCCGATCTGGCCCCAAAGGCCGCAGGGTAGACCGGGTTGAAGCCCTTATCGTTCAAGCATCATCGATTCCCGCCGGATGTGATCCGCCCGTCCGGGGGGTAACTGCACAGGAGCAACCTTCTCCATCTGGGCGCTGCACAGCCGTCCTACTTAGCCTCAAAGGAAGTCGGTGGGAGGGGAGAGCGCTGCGGCGGCGACTGCACCACCCGGCCGGCCGGCTCGTTCAGCATGGCCGCCGTGTGCTCGGCGTCCTCACGGCTGAGGCCAGACTGCAGGGTCATGGCCAGGGCCACCGTCTCCCCAGTCCGCAGATCATAGATGCTGAAGCCTGCCGGGTCGGGGCGCATGGCGTATCGTTCGGGCATGCCGCAGCATGGGGCAGGCGGCGATCGGCGCCAACGCTCGATCGGCAAGCCTGTTTGCCCAATCGATGAAGTTGCGCACCAGCAACGCATCGCACTGAAGGTGGGTCGACGGCGTGGCCTCGGGATGCGGCCCGTTCCGCCCAGGTAGAATCAGCCGGGACCCTTGCCCTTTTCGGAACGCCACAGCCAGGTGCCAGCTAAGCGGGGCGGACCTCCCGGATGCGACGCGAAAGTAGCCGGTACCATGTCAGCGACAAGGCTTGCTGACTGTCTAATGACCACCTCGCCCGCTGATAGATTCCAGGCGCGGATCCCAGCCAGATAGGCTGTCTAGCCTCGGGCGCAACCCTTTATAATCATCCTCTTGCTCCTGTTGCTCGCCCATCGCCGTTGCCGGCCGAGGCCGGGTTATTTTACGCAGGAGGCTTCAATGAGTCGCGCCGCCAGCAGGGCGGATTTGCAAGAGCGGAAATCTCGTCGCGGTGGGCGGGCTGCACCTGAAGTGGGGCGAGGCGATGGAACGGCTGGCGGCGATCCCGGAGCAAGACGAGCGTGTGATCGTGGCGACTGGCCGCTATCTCGGCGAGGGCTTTGACGACCAGCGACTGGACACGCTTTTCCTCACCATGCCGATCGCCTGGCGGGGAACCTTGGCGCAGTACGCCGGCCGGCTTCACCGGCTTCATGACCCCAAGCGGGAGGTCTTCATCTACGACTATGTCGACCGCGACGTGCGGGTGCTGGCCCGCATGGCGGCCAAGCGCGCGGCAGGCTATTCAGCGATTGGCTATACCATCGCCCAGGGGCCGGAATTGTTCGATGGGCAGCCCACCGCGTCGATCAAGAATATGCATTTGACTCCATATTCATTCTGAGCCATTTATCGGTATGCCTTGGACGGTTCAGTTCCACGCTGACTTCGCGCGCGAGGCAGACGCTTTGTCTGAGGCCGTGCGTATCGAATTGATTGCGGGGATCAGGCTGCTTGAGCATCTTGGGCCCAGTCTTGGTCGGCCTGCGGTCGACACCATGAGCGGCTCCAGGCATGCGAACATGAAGGAACTGCGCTTTCGCGCCGATGGCGGCGTGTGGCGCATCGCCTTCGCGTTCGACCCCGGACGAGCCGCCATCCTACTCGTTGGCGGCGACAAGTCTGGCGTCAGTTCGGGCCGGTTCTACAAGGGACTCATCAAGCGGGCTGACGCCCGCTTCGATCAACATTTGGAGGCGCTGAAATGACCTATCGCACCATCGACGCCAACGACTGGATCGCGCGGCAACCCAAGACGGTCCAGGAGGCCGGCGAGGCTCGCGGCGAGGAGCTCATCCGCGAAGTTACGCTTCGCCAGGTCCGGGAGGCGGTCAAGCGCACCCAGGTCGAGGTCGCCGTCGCCATGGGCTCATCACAGGATCGGGTATCCAAGCTGGAACACGGCGATGACGCGCTCGTTTCGACGCTGCGCCGGCACATCCGTGCTCTCGGCGGCGAACTGCGATTGATGGTCGAATTTCCGGATCGGCCATCCATGGCCATCGATCTGCACGGTGACAGGCCTGTCGCCAAGAGCGTCCGAGCTATCGGATCGGTATGAGGACGACGGCACGGTAAGTCGCGTCTATTTCGATCTCTAAATCGAATAGTCGCGTGCTTTTCGGTCCCAAATCCCTTGCAGCTGCACCAGTCGCAGCTATTTCGAAATCTGACATCCAACTCCGCCTCAAGTTAGCCTAATTTCCGATAATGCTTATTATGCGTTTTTCATATCCTTTTGTTTTTAATAACATTTCCAGGACAACTGGCCAGTCGCGTTTGCGATAAGATACATTATGCGCGATAGCCTTGTAGCCGCCATTTATTGACGTCACCAGCGTGCCAGAAATCGGGCGGACTTAGACGGCTTGCATCAAGGCCTGAAGAACTTCAGCCGAGACTTTCCCCATCACGGCGTGCGGGTTTTCGTAAATGGCGCTGTTTGCGCCGTGTTCGATACACTCCACGGCGGAAATCCAGCAGCGCCCCTTGGTCGCCGCCGAGATCATCGGCTGGGTGAAGGAGAACACGTATTCCGCAAGGCGTTCGCAGCTGGCGCCCGGAACAATACGGACGTCCGCCAAACCGAGGTCCCGCAGCCGGAGCAAGTCCGCGCGCAACGGGTCGTCCTCCGCGACCAGGAGGGTGTGATCAAAGGTCTGATGCAGCCATTCCCGGATGGGACCGAAACCACCCTTTCCGAAATCAATAACCCAGCCGCGATGGTCGAATTGTTCCGCAGCGAAGGTGAATTTGAACGTACCCCTCCGCCGTGGGCCGCCTTGCTGAGGGGTAGCCTGGACGGGATGCTGCGCTCGTAAGGAGACCTTATGAGCGCTCATAGCTGTGCAGCATGGCCCATGTGACGTTGATGTCGGGGCCGGAGCGCCGTCGTCGTTGGAGCGCCGCCGAGCAGCGCGAGATCCTGATGGCGGCATTCTCACCCGGGGCCGTGGTGGCCGACGTTGCCCGGCAGTATGAGGTGGCGACCAGCCTGATCTACAAGTGGCGACGCGAGGTCTTGGCCGCCCGGGATGAGGGCGGCTTTGTCCCAGCATTTGTCGTCGATGGCGCGACGCACGCGGAGCCCGCAGCGGACCGTGGCCCCGCTATGGTCGTTGAGTTGCCGCGCGGCGCCCGGGTGACGATCAGCGCGGACGCGCCCGCGGCCTTGGTTACCGCAGCACTTCGGGCGCTTCGATGATCCCGGTTCCATCCGGCGGCCGGGTCTGGATCGCGACGGGCCACACGGACATGCGCAAGGGGATGCCTGGCTTGGCCCTCCTGGTTCAAGAGCACCTGTTGCGCGATCCCCATGCCGGCGATCTGTTCGTGTTCCGAGGCCGCGGCGGCGGCCTGGTCAAGATCATCTGGCATGACGGCCTGGGGATGTCGCTCTACGCCAAGCGCCTGGACCGTGGACGGTTTGTTTGGCCCGCCACAGAGGGTGGCGCCGTGGCTCTGACGTCGGCCCAGTTGGGCTACATGCTCGAGGGGATCGACTGGCGTAACCCCCAGCACACCTGGCGTCCGACCCGCGCCGGATAGGCCCTCATTTTTCTTTGCCAGGCCTGCATTTAGGGGCGCCACAAGCGCTCAAAAGTATGATTCCATCAGCTGGTGGACGCCCAGCTCGATGACCTTCCTGACGATGTCGCAGCCCTGAAGCAGGCGCTGAAGATCGCGCTCGCCAAGGCGGGCGAGGCTCAGGGCAAGGCGGCGAGCGCAGAGCAGAAGCACTTCGATGTCGCCGCCGAGCTGGCCGTGGCCAAGGCCATGGCGTCAGACGACAGGGCTCTCATCGCCCACCAGGCGCTCAGGATCGCCAAGCTGGAGCGCCAGGTCTACGGATCGCGCAAGGAGCGTAGCGCCCACCTGCAAGACCAGATGGAGCTTGAGCTTGAGGAGCTTGAGGCCAGCGCCACGCAGGACGAGATCGCCGCCGAGATCGCCGTGGCCAAGACCACGACCGTGGCGGGCTTCGTGCGCAAGCGGCCCCAGGCTCGCACCACTTTTCCCGATCACCTGCCCAGGGAGCGCGTCGTACTCGACCCGCCGACGGCGTGCGATTGCTGCGGCGGAAGCCGGCTGCGCAAACTCGGCGAGGACGTGACCCGCACCCTGGAGTCGATCCCCCGGCAGTGGAAGGTGATCGAGACGGTGCGTGAGAAGTTCACCTGCCGCGACTGCGAGAAGATCAGCCAGGCCCCAGCGCCCTTCCACGTCATTCCCCGGGGATGGGCAGGCCCAAGCCTGCTGGCAATGATCCTCTACGAGAAGTTCGGAGCCCATCAGCCGCTAAACCGGCTCAGTGAGCGCTACGCCCTGGAGGGCGTCCCGATCGCCTTGTCGACCATGGCCGACGCCGTGGGCGCCGGCTGCCTCGCCCTCAGTCCGATTTTGACCGCTCTGGAGCGCCGGGTCTTCTGCGCCGAGCGGCTGCACGGCGATGACACGACCGTCCCGGTTCTCGCCGCCGGCAAGACCGACATCGCCCGATGTTGGGTCTATGTCGCCGACGACAAGCCGTTCGGCGGCTCCGACCCGCCAGCGGCGATGTTCTACTATTCACGGGATCGCAGCGGCGAGCATCCGCGGGCCCATCTCGCCCAGTGGTCTGGGGTGTTCCAGGCCGACGCCTACAGCGGCTACGGCAAGCTCTATGCGCCAGATCGCAAACCCGGCCAGATCCTGCAGGCTGGCTGTTGGAGCCACGCGCGGCGGCCGTTCTTCATTTTCGCCGATCTCGAAGAGGCCGCGCGACGCAAGGCCACCGGCAAGAAGCCCGTGGTGGTCTCGCCCGTCGCCCTTGAAGTGGTCCGTCGGATCGACGCCCTCTTTGAGATCGAGCGAGAGATCAACGGCCAACCCCCCGAGATGCGCCGCGCCGTACGTCAGGAGCTGAGCAGGCCGATCGCCCTGGCGCTGCATAGCTATCTCGAGGAAAAGCAGCTCGGCTTCTCCCGCACCCACGACCTCTACAAGGCCATCAGATACATGCTGAGGCGCTGGCCCGCCTTCACCCTGTTCCTCGACGACGGCCGAGTTTGCCTCAGCAACAACGCCGCCGAGCGCGCCCTGCGCGGCATCGCGCTCGGCCGTAAGTCCTGGCTGTTCTGTGGCTCAGATCGCGGCGGGCAACGAGCCGCAGCCATGTACAGCCTGATCGTCACGGCGAAGATGAACGACGTCGATCCCCACGCCTGGCTGGCCGATGTGCTCGCCCGCATCGCCACCCACCCGGCTCACCGGATCGATGAGCTTCTCCCTTGGAACTGGCGGCCGGCATCCCCGTCCAAGGACATGGCCGCTTGATGGCTGGCCCATCGGAATCCGAAAAGGCGCTAATCACCGCCGCCTGTCAGCGGTTCATCGACGACGTGCTGAAGCCGAGATTCCTGCCCACCGTGCGCCCCACTCCGTTCAACTACCCCGTCGACATTCAGGGCAAGTGGCACGGCAGCCTCTATCGCTTCATCCAACGCTATCGATCAGGGTTTCCCGACAACCTGGGCGAAGAATTCGACGCCCCCTTCGTCCGCTTGGATTGGCTCAGCCACGACCGCTTCAACATTCAGTGGCATCGGCATACCGGCGCCTGGCACTGCCTCCATCGCGGCAAATCACTCGCCCAAGCTCTGAAGCTGATCGAAACCGACGGCATCCTCCATCCCAACTAGACGCCAGTCTCGCCGCGGCCTCCACCGGATGGGTACCAACATATCGACAAACACATGTTTGACGCGAATTGCGTGACTGCCGTTTTGAAGTAAGGCGCCTTCCAGCACGGCCAACGCAAGCGTGTGGGCCGATTCGGGCGTAAGAGCCGCCGCTTCGCCATAAGTCTTCCGTATTTTGGCATCGACCGCGTCGACGACATCGGAAGCGGGCAGAGCGAGCACATAGGCCAGCATGAAGCCCCAATCGTGACCGGCTGCATATTGTCCGGTCACAAATCGACTCACGCCATTGGTGACATAGCTGCCGTTGAGAGCTGGATCACCTGCCCCGACGCGTTTGCATTCAACGGCGACATAGGCATCCTCGTCACCGAATTGGTGCAAGAACTGCAACGTGATGTCGATCCTGCCGAGAATAGTCGGGTCGGTGGTTGCCATGTCTTCAAGTTCATGCTCGCCGCGGACCTGTAGGTTCGTGAGGCCGAGCGTTTTCTTGACCCTGCGCACTGCCTTGCGAACGACCATCGTAGTGGGGACTTCGAGCATTCCGGGCGTCAGGTGGGGCCTGGCTTCGTTGCATCCCTGGCAAAGAAGGTCGAGGACGGTGGCTATCTGGTCACCTGACAGAGCGAATGCTGGAAAACCGAACGGGACGTCAGGCGTGAGCAACGGCATCTCGCCTCCGCAACCAGTGGTCGGCGAGGATGACGTCGGCATCGTTCAAACCGGCTGTCCGGGTCCAGTACCGAATCTCGGATGGCTTTAGAATGAAGAGATCGTCCGCTCCGTAGAGCCGAATCTGTCGTCGCTCATTCAGGTATGGTGGGATATCTGCATCCAACTGGCCTCGTAGAAGCGCTGCCAGGGCATTGAG
>Ga0163153_10001180_pt1 | contig 41975 bp, 24 predicted proteins | sample OliLakLV19MP6IB1_FD_148629 | JGI IMG/M metagenome (GOLD analysis project Ga0163153, IMG submission 148629) | Freshwater microbial mat bacterial communities from Lake Vanda, McMurdo Dry Valleys, Antarctica - Oligotrophic Lake LV.19.MP6.IB-1 | ecosystem: Environmental > Aquatic > Freshwater >... | reverse complement strand
GTCCGCCTGGCGGAGCTTCGCCACGATCTGTTCGGCGCTGTGTCGGGTCTTCATGAGGAATCCTTTCCGGCCAAGGGCCGGTCGGATTCTCTCACAAACTCTGGATCAAGATTTCGGGAGGGGGTCAACCTACACCTACCTGGGCGACTGGATCAACCAGCAGAAGAAGGCCGCCGCCGCCGGTATCGCCGGCGCGGACATCCGCATCCTCGCGGCGACGGAGCTACAGGCGAAGCTGGCGGCGATCATCGCCGGGGAGCCGCCGTACGACATTTTTGTCCGCTGGAAGCCGCTGCATCAGCAGCCCGTCGGCTGGGAGCCGGACATCAATGACGGTGTTCGGCTGAACATCCGCCCGTTCATTGAAGCGGGCGTGCTGCGCGGCAAGGTGAACGTGAACTGGAAAAAAGACCGCGGAGCCGAGCCCAAGAGCCTGCGGCCAAAGAAGATGTTCCCCTGGTTCTGGGGCTGGGACGAGAAATCGCCGGATTTTGCGGGCGGCAGCGAGTTCACCGGCGAACGGTTCAACGCCCTGCACTACACAAACGAGGCGAAGGAAGCGGCCCGGAAGCGGGCGAAGGACGAGGGCTGGGACGCGGAACTGGCGTCGGGGAAGGTGGTTAAATCGAAGCGATCGTAGAATCGTTTCGCGATTCGGTGAAATAGCCGTTTTATGTGAAATATATTGTCTTGACTGCATTATTTCATCCGATATGATTGTTTCATCAAATGGTGAAACATATGAAAATCGTGAAATATGAGATTGAGGAGGCTAAGACCGCCCAAGCTGTGTTATCGGTACTTAAGGACATCCCTTTTTTGATGATCGGGGATCTAACCACGGAGCGTGTTGACGCGGACGCCCCGGACTTCCAGGTCCCGGTGCGCTGGCCGGGGGGCGAGACGATGATCATCGGCGAGCACAAGTCGAGCGGGCAGCCGGCGGTGGTCCGGCAGGCAATCGCGAAACTGGACCTTTATCTTCAGAAACGGCCGGGGAGCATGGGTGTGCTGGTCGCCCCGTATTTGTCGCCCGCGGCCATGGCTATCTGTGCGGAGCACCGGATCGGGGCCGTCGACCTCGCCGGCAACGCCCGCCTGATGTTCGGCAATGTCTTCATTGATCGCCACGGCAACCCCAACCGATTCAGCGAGGATCGCGAGCTGCGCTCGATCTTCACGCTCAAGGCCGCACGAGTGCTGCGCGTGCTGCTTGCGAATCCGCGTGAGCCGTGGCCGGTGAAGAAGCTGGCCGAGGAGGCGAAGGTGAGTCTCGGGCAGGTTTCCAAAGTGAAACAAGCGCTGGAACGGATGGAGTGGCTCGCGGACGAGCGGGGCATCTGCCTCAAGGAACCGGAGGCGGTGCTCAAGCGATGGGCGGCACAGCAAGGCGTGGTCGAGGCGCAGCGAGTGGAATGCTACACGATGCTCCCTGATGACCAGTTGGAACTTCAGTTGGATGCGATGGCACGAAACGGAACGATGGAGATCGCTTATTGCGGAATGTCGGCGGCCTGGCGATTGGCACCGATAGTTCAGCCGCCGCGGAGGATGTTTTATGTGGAGGGTGACCCGGGATTGCTGGCCGCACTGACTCAACTCAAGCGAGTCGGCCATGGTGGGAATGTGATGTTGATTCAGCCTCGTGATGCGGGGGTTTTTTACAAGGCGACGAAGACGGGGAAGATCGCAGTTGTCGGAGCGGTGCAGGCGTATCTGGATTGCATGCGTGTGAGCGGTCGCGGCGAAGAAGCTGCGGAAGCGATCCTTGAGCAGAGGCTACGCCCAACATGGTAAATCAACGCGATTACGATGAGCCGAAGGTCGAAGCGGCCCGGGCGGTGCTGGCCGAGGTGTTTCGCGCGCTGGGCGAGTATCGCGAGCACATCATGTTAGTGGGCGGCTGGGTGCCGGCGATTCTGATTCCTTACCCTAATGAACGGCATGTGGGCAGTCTGGATGTTGACATTGCCCTCGACCACAAAGCGAACCTGGAGGAATGTTACAAGCAGATCAGCGACCTGATGACGGGCTTGGGATTCTCGGTCGATGCGAAGAATCGCCACCGATTCGCCCGCGTTGCCGATGTGGCGGGTGAGCGGGTGACCATCTATGTGGACATGCTGGCTGCGGAGTACGGCGGACGCGGAAAGAAGCACGAGCATCAACATGTTCAGGAGATTGAAGCCCGCAAGGCGCGCGGGTGCGACCTGGCGTTTGAGCATCCGATGGAGGTCAGGCTCGAGATGACTTTGCCCAATGGGGCCAGAGCGACGGTGCCGCTACGCGTGGCGAGCGTGGCGGCGTTCATCGTGATGAAATCATTCGCCATGCGCGGGAGGCGGAAGGATAAAGATGCATACGACGTGGTTTACTGCCTGCGGGAATACGCGGGCGGGATCGAGGCGGTGGCGGCGGACTTCGCGCGATTCGGCAGCCACGGACTGGTCCGTGAGGCAATGACGATTCTGGGGGAGGAGTTTCGAAGCACCGCTCATGTCGGTCCGGTATCGGTGGCGGATTTCCTGGAGCTGCCGCAGGGCGAGGAGCGTGAGTTGATGTTGCGAGATTCCTTCGAGCGCGTGCAGGAATTGGTTCGCCTCGTGGCGGGAGCGAACGAATGAGCCGTTCAGCAACTTCGCTGAGCATGATTGAATCACTGATCGCCGCGATCCGCGGCGCGGCCGCGTTTGACCGCAACGACCAGGTTGCGCCGGCGGCGATCCTCTGGCCCGACGAGGAGCGGCAGTGGGAGGAACTGTTGCCACGACTCCGGGCGCGGATGCCGGAACTGATCACGCTGGGGGCGCACGATCCGGTAAGCAAGGTGGGGCCGGCGATCTGGGTCAAGTGCATGCTCGCGAGGCCGGCCCTGCTGCCGGAGGCGAACTGGGCCGATGGCGCGGTGCCGGTGATTTATCTGCCGGGCATCGGCAAGCAGACGTTGCGGGCGATCGAGGAGTGCCCGGCGGAAGTGAAGCCGCTGGCGGAACTCCAATATCGCGGTGTGTTGTGGACGCAGCTCAACGGCAAAGACTGGACCGTGCGGGCGTTTATGCAGAGCGGCGAGGGCGGCCTGGGCCTGAGACTCGCCGCCGATCAGGCGACGCTGACGGCGATGCGGCAATCACTGCCGGCGCTGGCTGACGTGCCGGTGGTCCGGCTGCAAGGGAAGACGCTGGATGCCTCGTTCTTTCACGAGATGCTGGCCCCTGATCCGGCCCGCACCATGCTCGACTGGCTGAGCGATCCGGCGGGGTTCAAGGGCCGCACGGTGGACGCGACGTGGACGGCGTTCCGCACGGTGTGCAAAGACCGATTCAATTTCAACCCGGAGAAGTCGGACCCAGTCAAGGCCGGGCAACTGCTGGCGGAGCGACAAGGCGTCTGGGCCGGCGTCTGGTCGCGGTTTGAAGAAAACCCGGCGCTCTATCCCGGCGTGCGCGATCTGCTGCGGCGAAGCAGGACGACGGGTGCCGGCGGCGCGCCGCTGTTTGCGGATGACTCGGCGATATCGGTCTACCCGCAGGACAACGAAGCCGCCGAGGCGGAGCTGCGGGGCGACCTGCTGGCGGTGGCGAAGCGATCCGAGCCCGCGGCGCGGCAGCGGCTACGGGAATTGGAACAGGAGCACGGCAAGCGGCGCGGACTGGTGTGGGCGAGGCTGGGTGCAGCGCCCTTGGCGCAGGCGATCGGGCATTTGTCGGAACTGGCCGAGCAGACGGCGAGCACTCTGGGCGGTGTGACCGCGACCGACATGGCGGAGCTATACATGGAGAGGGGCTGGCGCGCCGACGCCGCGGCGATGGCGGCGCTCGCGGCGGTGAAGTCGGCCGAGGATGCGAAAGCCGTGGGCGGTGCGGTGGCGGCGGTGTACGGCCCGTGGCTACACAAGGCGGCGGAGCATCTGCAATCATTGATGGTCACCCAGCCATTGCCGACTGCGGGCGAAGCGGAGGCGGTACGCGGGGAGCCGGGATGTTGCCTCGTCTTCGCCGATGGGCTTCGGATGGACCTGGGGCAACAGTTGCTTGGGGAACTTCGCCGGCGCGGGCTGACGGCGAAACTGAGTTGGCGCTGGTCCACGGTGCCCAGCGTGACGGCGACGGCCAAGCCGGCGGCATCGCCCGTGGCGGTAAAGCTGAACAAGGAGAGCGAGGGCGAGGATTTCGTGCCGCAGATCGCCGCGAGTGGCAAATCGCTCACGAGCGACCGGTTTCGGGCGTTGCTGACGGAACTCGAAGTGACGCCGCTGGCCGGCGGCGAAACAGGAGACCCGCGCGGAGCGGCCTGGCTGGAAGTCGGCACGATCGACCACCGCGGCCATAGCGAGGGCGCCCAACTGGCGACATTGCTGGAGGATGAAATGCGGCTGGTCGCGGATCGCGTCGGGGGGCTCATGGGCGCCGGGTGGGCCACCGTGCGCGTGGTGACGGACCACGGTTGGCTGCTAATGCCGGGTGGGTTGCCACGCGTGACGCTGCCGCGGTTCCTGGTGGCGACGAAGTGGGGTCGATGCGCTGCGGTGAAGCAAGGGGCGAGTCCCGAGGGTCACCAGCACCCGTGGCACTGGAATCCCGAAATATCGATCGCGACCGCGCCGGGTACGGCGTGTTACCGAGAAGGGTACGAGTACGCCCACGGCGGCATCAGCGTACAGGAGTGCGTCGTCCCGGTGATTACGGTGACGGCCGGCGGAGTTCCCGGGGATGCTGGCGGAGCCAGCGGGCCGGGTGGAAGTGCCGCGGTTCGGATTGAGTCGGTCACCTGGAACAACCTGACAGGCAGGGTGCAAGTCAGCGGGACAGGCGCGGTGGTTGTCGATCTGCGCAGTGATGGATCGAATCCGCTGACCACACTGCTCGATGCAGACAAGCCGCGGCCTCTGGACAAGCACGGGCGGGCGAAGATGTACGCGCTGGACACCGCGGACGGGGTCGATGCAGAGGTCGTCGCGCTCGACAAAGACGGCAAGGTCCTCGCCGCTATGAGGACGAAGGTTGGCGTGGAGTCGTGAGCATGGAATTGGATCATCTGGATCAATTGGCGGCCAAAGCCTTCGAAGGTTTTATTGTTCGCAAGGACTTGGTGCGCAAGTTCAAGGGGCAGTACCCGGTGCCCACCTATGTCATCGAGTTTCTTCTGGGGCGGTACTGCGCCACGATCAACGAAGACGAGATCCGTGACGGCCTGGAGATCGTCGAGCGCCAGCTTGGCGACCGCACCGTGCGGGCCGGCGAGGAGGAATTGTTCAAGGCGCGCGCGAAGGAGAAGGGCGCGGTGCGGGTCATCGACATCATCAAGGCCCGGCTCGACACGAAGACGGACCAGTACCTCGCGGAGTTGCCGAGCCTGCGCATCAACGACGCCCGCATCACCGACCGGCTGGTGCATGAGCACGACCGGATGCTCACCGGCGGCTTCTACGCAGAGATCAACCTGGTTTACGATCCGCTGGTCGCCATTGAATCGAATGGTCGGCCGTTTGGGGTCGAGAGCCTCAAGGAGATCCAGCTCTCCAAGCGCGACTGTTTGGAAATCCTCTGCAAGGGACGGGCGCTCTTCACGACCGAAGAGTGGAAGCATCTGCTGATTCGCAGCACCGGCTTCGAGCCCACGGCCCTCACGGAGCGGGCGAAGGACGTTCTCTTTCTTCGAATGGTCCCGTTTGTCGAGCGGAACTACAACGTCGTCGAACTAGGACCGCGCGGCACGGGCAAGAGCCACCTGTTCCAGCAGATATCGCCCTACGCGCACCTGGTTTCGGGCGGCAAGGCGACTGTGGCGCGGATGTTTGTGAACAACGCGAACGGCCAGCGCGGACTGGTGTGTCAGTACGACGTCGTGTGCTTCGACGAAATATCTGGCATCACGTTCGACCAGAAGGACGGCGTGAACATCATGAAGGGGTACATGGAGTCCGGCGAGTTCAGCCGAGGCAAGGAGAGTATCCGGGCCGACGGCGGCATCATCATGGTCGGCAACTTCGAGGTGGACGTGCAACACCAGCAGCGCGTCGGTCACCTGTTTGGACCCATGCCGCCGGAGATGCGAGATGACACCGCCTTCATGGACCGCATCCACGCGTACATTCCAGGTTGGGAGTTTCCCAAGATCCAGTCGAAGATACATCTGACCGATCACTTCGGACTGGTCAGTGATTTCCTCTCGGAATCGTGTCACCGCCTGCGCGATCAGAGTCGGGTCAACAAGCTCCAGGGCCGCGTCCACTACGGCGGAGCGCTGAGCGGCCGCGACAGCAACGGGGTCAACAAGACCGTCAGTGGGTTGCTGAAGCTGCTCTATCCGGATGCCCAGATGCCCATCGACGACGCCGACCTGGAATGGGCCATCATGCTCGCGATGGAGAGCCGGCGTCGGGTGAAGGAGCAGCAGAAACGGATAGGTTCTGCCGAGTTCCGCAATACACAGTTCAGCTTCGCTATCGGAGACAGTGGCGTTGAGCGCTTCGTCAGTACACCGGAACTGCAGAGTGAGGGCGCCATCGCCGCCGACCCTCTGCCACCGGGACAGGTGTGGGCGATCAGCGCAGGCGGACAGGACGAGAATGTGGGTTTGTTTAGAGTCGATGTCACCTCGGGGCCGGGCGCGGGCGTCCGAATCCTGAACCAACCACCTCCGGGCCCGTTCAAGGAGAGTGTGAAGTATGCGGAGCAGAACCTTTACTCGAGAAGCCGGCATCTGGTGGGTGATCGCGATCCACGGGAGCACGAGTTCTCGGTCCAACTTCGCGCCTTCGACGCAGCGAGATCCGGCGCCGGGCTCGGCGTGCCGGCCCTGCTTGCCTTGTGCAGTGCGCTGCTGGAGAAGAGCCTCAAAGGCGGGCTTATTGTCGTAGGCGCCCTAAATCTGGGCGGATCAGTTGACGCCGTTCATAATGCCGTCAGCGTTGCGGAGTTGGCTGTTTCGAAGATGGCGTCAACGTTGCTCCTGCCCATATCCGCAAGAAAGCAACTGTTCGAACTCCCCGATGACGTGGCGACAAAATTGGATGTGCAGTTTTACACCGATGCACGCGAAGCCCTAATCAAGGGACTGGTGGACTAGCGAATGCTCTGCCGCTATCTCGATCGAGAAATGTTAGTAGTCCCCGTTGAAATGGGCGGGGTATAACCAAGTCCTGTGGATGAGCGCAGAAATAAGGCGGCGTACCTTGGGTGTGTCTAACGCACCCACAAGTGCCCAACGCGGGCAAAGGACGCCACCTCTGCGCTTCATGTTCCCACTGGAGTCAGGCATGAGCGCATCCTGGTATATCCGTCGCGGAAATGCAACGAGCGGGCCGTTTTCGAGTGCCGACATCAAGCGCCTTGGAATCGACGGTGAGTTGCTGCATACGGATGAGTTGAGCAAAGACCAGAAGAAGTGGGTATCTGCGACCAAGGTTGCAGGTCTGGTGCATCAATCCGCGACGGTAGGCGCGGAGGCGGCAGCAACATGGGACGATGATGCTTCGCGGCCCGCCGAATCTCTCGCTGGGCCTACACAAGCCAGATCATCAGCGGCCGAGGAGCCGAAGGTTCGCATGACCCGCAGCATCTTCTTTTTCACCTCGTTCTTCGGCTCGGTTGGCGTCTTCGTCTTTCTCTGGCTCCTGCTCCTGATGAACATTTGGCCGTTTGCGGTCGGCTGGTCATGGACCGACGGGAAAGACCCATCTCAATCGGTGTTCGGCAAGCTCGCCAAGACGATCTCCGGCATCGCTCTGTCGCCCTATTCTCTCTACGCTCTGGGCGGGATAGCCGCGATCGGTTTGCTGGTCGGCTGTTTCGCGACGCTACCTATGATCACGGTCAACCCGACGCAGCATCGCAGAGCTGGTGCTGGGGCGCGCCGACGACGACGATTGGGGAAGTGAGAACACGCCGCAAAAACCGCGTCGTGACGGAAGTGCTCGAGCGCACCCAGTTCAATCGTAGCAGCACGGCAAATAGCCCCGGCCGTCAGGCAGTGGTTCCACCGGGGCTCAAATTGACATCCCGCAGACCTATTCAGGCTCGAACTGGCCGAAGCCTGCTCCGTTCGCGGAGACATACGAGTGGGCAGTCTCATTTTGATCACGGCGTATAACGTATAATGAGATTGCGTCATTTTATACAAACAATCTTCGCATACACAGGTTCACGTTACGCGTAATCTGAAGTTTTCGGTATCACTGTTCCCATGACCGTCGTTCACGGTGACGGTGACGATGAAGGAACCGACGAAGCCCGCGTTAGGGTTGAGGGTCAACTGATTGCCAACGACGCCGACGGCGGCCGGGGCGTTGTTGATGGCCGCGTTGTGCAGCAGCGTTGGGTTGGCGTAGGCGGCGGCGCCGACGGTGTCCACCAGCGTGGCGTTGGCCGCCCCACCGCTGCCCGCCCAGCGCCACACCGTGCCGTCGGGCTTGATGTAGTACCAGAAGCCGCCGCTGCCGCTCATCCACTTCTCTTGGAGCCCGCCCCAGTTGAAGTCGTAGTTGCCGTTGAACGACAGGCTTAGGGTCTGGTCGAGGTGGTACTCGATGCTCTGGCCGACGGCGCTGAAGGTCAAGGGGTCGTTGTTGGCGTCGGTGGCGATGAGCGTCAGCACCAGGTCGCTCAGGCTCGTCGGCATGGTCTGATTGCCGATGGCCGCCAGCACTGGAGGCTGCTGCGGCTGCGAGACATTCACCGTGAACGACCAGAGCACCGCCAGCAGGTCATTGCCCGCCGAATCCTCGATGTCGTTGGCGTCGGGGGCCAGCGCGACGTTGACCACGCCGGCACTAAGACCGCTAACTGGGAACCTTACCGTACGAGCGGCAAGGTAGATCGGCGCGCCGACCAATGCCGAGGCGGCACCCGGTCCCGTGAGGACAAGATCCGTGGCGTCGAGCCCCGAGACCGCTTCGCTGAACGTGACGTCCACGTCGACGGCTGAAGTGCTGACACTCGTGCTGTTTGCGGGCACGCTGCTGCTTACGACGGGGGCGATGCGATCAACCAGTTGTGTGACAAAAGCATCCGCGCCGCCGGAACTCGCAAGGGCGACGACGCCATCGCCGGTGTTAACGTTCATGCTGCTGCTGAAGTAACCCGTGGCGGCAATATGACCCTGAGTGCTGACGGCGATCCCTTGCAGGCTATCGGTTCCCGTCCCACCCGTGCCGATCTTGGACAAATCCAATACGATTCCATCGGTGGTCATCCGGATGACCAAACCGTCCTGACCAAGGCTTGACACGGTGTTGAACGAGCCGGGAGCAGAGAGGAAGGACACTTCTCCAGTGAAGTAACCGCCAACAACAAGGTTACCTGTGCGGTCAAAGGCAATGGAGGTGCCCCCGTCGTGCTGGGAGTCGCCGAAGGTGTTGACCCAGGCGAGGTTGCCGGCAGGGGTCAGCTTCATGACGTAAATGTCGAACACTTGCCCGGTGCGCAGATCGACTCCGGCAGTGGGATCGAAGTCAGCCTCTGACTGGAACCGCCCCGTGAGGTATCGGTTGCCCGCGGCATCGACGACCAGGCCAATGGCTTCGTCGTAGGCGAACCCGCCGAAACTGAGCCAACTAAGCACCTGCCCGGTGGGCGAAAACTTGAGCACAGCGACGTCGGTGGAGTTATTGGTGCTGACGGCGTCGATGGAGCCGTTGCGGTCGAAGTCAATGGAACCGGCGAAGACGCCGGTCATGTGGAGGTTACCGGCGGTATCAAGGGCGAGCCGGTGTGCGCCGTCGTAGCCCGTGGACGCCGCGCTCCAGCCCCACTGCCAGTTGCCCGCAAGGTCGTAGGCGGAAACGAACATGTCGAGCAGCCCGCCCGACCAGGGCGGCTGGTCCGGGTTCCCGGCGTGGGTCGCCAATGGATCGAGATCGATCGCGTTGCCGCCGTAATAGCCGCTGATGAAAACTCGATCGGCGGAAACAGCAAGGCCGGTGGCGCCGCTCCAGAACCCTGGCGAACTGCCGAACTGACGGACATATTGGAACTGGCCGTTCGTGTCGAGCTTGAGGAGAAAGCCATCGTAAGTGCCAGCACTTGTTCGGAACTCTGGGGTTCCGCCCGGGTTGAAGTTGAGCGTGCCCTCGAAGGTGCCTACGACGTAAACGTTGCCATCGGGGCCGACTGCGATATTGCGGACGCGGTTGTCGACTCCTGCACTAGTGAACTCCAGAACCTCTTCCCAGCGAAGCTGACCGTCGGGGCGGTAAGAGGCAATGAAGAAGTCGCCGTCGCCGGGGTTGCCGCCCGGGTCGCCGATGAAATGGCGTACCCCCACGACATACAGATTCCCCGCGGCGTCATAGGTGACTTGCCAGCCCTCGTTGTCCGTCGTCTGGCCGTTGGCGAAGGCGAAGCCGAGGGGTATCACTGCTTCCGGTGTTACGCTGACATTCACCTGCACCGGTGCGGTCGACGGCGCTTGGCCGTCCCACGCAACCACTTTGAAGGCCGCGAGCACGCCGTTGGCATTCGGTGCGGGCGTCCACACCAGTGACTCGCCGGCCGAAAGCAGAGTCACCCCCGGTGTGATCGCAACGCCGCCTTTAGTGAGGGTTCCACTGTCAATCGATTCCACCCTGAATGAAATCGCTGCACCTTCGACATCCGACTCATCGGCGGCTGCCACGAGCGTCGCGTGGGAAATGGTGAACGGCGCATCTTCCACTGCGCCCATAAGGGTGCTGATGTCGGTCAGCGTCGGGGCGTCGTTTACTGCCGCGACCGTGACACTGACCTGAACCGCCGTGACCGACGGAAAACAGCGTCACACCCGGCACCACCGGGACGCCGCCTTTGGTCAGTGCGCCGTTGGTGATAGCTTCGATCCGAAAGGCAACCAGGTCGCCATCGACATCCGCCTCATCAGCGGCGATGGCCATAGCGTTGCGAGTAATTGTGTATGGCAGGTCCTCGGTGCCGCCCGTGAATGTATTGACGGCCGTGAGGGTAGGTGCGTCGTTGACGGGCGTCACCGTGATGCTCGCGGTTTCGATTGCGGTGCTGAAGGCGGTCGTTCCGCCGTTGACGGTGGTGTCCACGAACATGCCGCCGCCGCCTGTGCTCTGGTCCCAGGCTCGGTACGAGAAGGACGCGGTTCCGTTGAAGTTGGCGTTCGGAAGGAATTGAACCTGATAACCGGGATTGAGCAGGATCGCGCCGGAGATCGATGCCGCGGACAGCGGCTGCCAGTTGAGGCCGCCGTTGATCGAATACTGCCACTGGCCGTTGACGCTGCTGGCAGAGGTGACCGCGATTGCCTCGACGGCTGGGCCGTCTGCATCCGTCATTGAGCCATCGATCACGATAGTTGACACCGATGTGCCAAGCGGGTTGCTGGAGTCCTCCGGAATGGACGGAAGGGTCGGACTGCCCGCGTTGTTGAGCACAGGCGCGCTGTTGACAGAATTCACGGCGACGGTGAATTGCTGAGTAAAACTCGCGTTGTCGCTCGAGGTGCCAAGATTGCCGTCCAAGCCGCCATCGGTGACGGTGACGAAGATGACAGCTACACCGCTCTGATTGACGATGGGGGTGTAGGAGAGCGATCCGGTAGCGCTGGGCGACGTGTACGTAACAGTCGGCGCGAGGATCAAATTGGTATTGCCGCTGGAGACCGTCACCTGCAGGGCCTGGCTTTCCCCGCCGCCGGCGCTGATACCGCTGAGATTGACAGTCTGAAGCCCCGCATTCTCGTTGATCGGCGCCGGACTGCTGATCGGATCGAGGGTCGGCGGATCATTCGCCGCCGCCACGTTCACGGTCACTGTCACGGGCGGAGAGGAAATCCCCAGGGAAACGTCGGCCGCAACAATGCTGAACGCACCAATTGTGCCGCTCGCGTTGGCGGGCGACGTCCACGAGAGTGTCTCGCCGCTCATAAACGATGTGGGCGACAGCACCGGCGAGCCGCCTTTCAATAAAGTGCCCGCCAGCACTTGCTGAATAATGAAGTGAGGGCTGGTGCCGTCGGCATCGGCCTCGTTTGCCGCCGACGCAAGCGCGGAAAAGGTTATCGTGTACCCCGTATCCTCAGTCGCACCGATCAGGGTGCTGACCGTCGTCAACGTCGGCGCATCGTTTGCCGCTTCAACGCTGATCGCGACGACGATTCCCGATCCAACGGAAGCCGCCTGCCCGTCAAACGCTTTGATGCGGAATGCATCCGTGGTGCCGCTGAAGTTGGCAGCCGGAGTCCACACCCAGGTTTCACCGGGGGATAGCAGCGTTGTGCCCGGCGTCACCGCGACCCCGCCCTTTGTCAAACTCCCCGTGGCAAAGACCTGCTCGATCCGGAACGAAACCGTATCACCGTCGATGTCCCCCTCACTGGCGGCGGCGGCGAGGGCGGCGTAGGTGATCGTGAAGGGGGTGTCCTCTGTTACACCGGTGAGCGTGCTCACCGAGGTCAGCGTCGGCAGGTCGTTGGTCGGGGTCACAATGACGTTCACCTGCACCGGACTCGCCGAAAACGCCAGACCATCCGATGCCCTCACAGTAAATGCGGCGAGCGTCCCGTTGGTGTTCGCCGCCGGCGTCCACACAAGCGAATCGCCGGCAATCACCGTCGTGACGCCCGGCGTCACCGCCATGCCGCCCTTGGTCAGCGTGCCGCTGCTGATCGCTTCCACGCGGAACGAGATCGGATCACCATCGGCGTCCTGCTCGTTGCCGGCGGACAACAGCGCGCTGTACTGAATCGTAAACGGCGAGTCTTCCGTGGCGCCCGCAAACGTGTTCATCGACGTCAGCGTCGGCGGCGTGTTGTTGATCACCAGTTCGTTGGTGCTCGCATCCGTCCCCACGTTACCCGCCGGGTCCGTCGCGCTGACTGAAACGTTGTACGTGCCCACCGCCAGCGCCGGGGTGATCGCGTTATTCGCCAGCGTCCACGTGCCGTTGCCGTTGTTCGTCGCTGGGTAACTGCTGCCATTGACTGTCACCTGAATCGCCGCGGCGGTTTCGCTCACCGTGCCGGTCAACGCCGGCGTTCGGTCGGTGGTGATAAGCGGCGTCACTGTCACGGTGGGCGGCGCCACGTCGATCGTCACAGCCAGCGCCGTCGATGCAGGACCCGTGCTGCCCTGCGCATTGGTCGCCGTCGCCGTGATTTGGTGTACACCGTTAGTCAGCGTTGAGGCGAAGATCGTCCAGGCGCCTGATCCATTTGCCGTCGCTGTTCCCACCTGCCCGGCCACGCTGCTAAAAAGCTTCACCGTGCTGCCCGCTTCGGCGGTGCCGATGAACGTCGGCGTGTTGTCGTTGGTGATGTTGTCCGTCATCAGCGCGCCTGAATCGCTCGTGCTGTCGAGGTCCGGCTGTGAAGGCGCGGGCGGAACCGCCGTGGCCTGGTTGCCGAAGTTCACCCCGCTGCGCGCTTCGCCCGGACGTACCGTCAGGCGATGGGCCGAAGGCGTGTTGAGGTTCTTTGGCTCGTTGTCCAGAATCGAAACCGTCGCCGCATTGGGAGAGCCGACCGTAAATGCCGAGTTCGCGTTCAGCGTCAGCACCACCGTTTCTGTAAGCTCCGACTGAGGACTGCCGGCATCATCCGTCGGCGTCACCGTGATCGTCACCGACGAACTGCCGTCGGGAATCACCACGCTGGTGCTGATTGAGGCGTAATCCGTACCATGGGCCGCCGTGCCGGAAATGGTGAATGCAACGCTGAGCGCTCCGCTGGTGATCAGCGCGCCTGCCGCGTTCCTGCGCTCGATGCGAAACTGCCCGGTGTTGCCGCCCGCCTCGTTCGCCTGCGCGTCGATCGCCGTGATGCTGACCACCGGCAGTGCGGTGCGCGCTGGCGCGACATACGTGTCCGCCTGGCTGTAGTCGACGGTGTAACCGAGGTCCTGGAGCGAACCGATCGTGATCCGGCTTAGCCTTTCCAGCGTGTCGGCTGTTGGCGTCATCAATTCGTGGTCAAGCACGGACTCTCGCCAATGGGCCGAATTGTTTTCAATTGGAATTGACGTCTCCGCTGAGTTGAAAATCTGGTTGTACTGCTGCGTGGCGTTCGGCCCCGTGAACCGCTTATCGGAAGGAATTGTGGCATTGATGAAGCCGAAATCATCCCACAGCGTTCCAAGGCCCAGCGCGTGTCCGATTTCGTGGAGGGCAACCTCGAATAGTTCCTGGTCCGACATGCCCGGTAGGTCAGCGGTATCCAACTGAAACGAACCACGCGTTGGCAGTGGATTGGCGCCGGGTCGGTCGCGACCGGGGCCGGGGAACGGACCGCCCTGTCCCAAGGTCTCGCCGAGATCATCAATAAAACCGGCATAGGCGTCGATCAGAATATCGTCGACGAATAGGCCTGCTGTCAGATCGCTATTGAGGTAGCCCAGGTCAGGCCTGTTCTGAATCGGTGATGTATAAAAGTCTGGCAGGTCACCGATGATGACCTGCTCCCACCGCGCTGCGGCGTTGAGAATCACCGCCTGCTGCGCGGCCGTAAGGCTGCCGTCGATGAAGCGGATGTCGACGTCGAATCCCGTTTTGAGTCCACCTTCGGGCCCCGGGAGCGTCTGCTGCCAGCCCGATTCCACCACCTCGGCAACTCGATAGGTCCCAGGGGCCACCGTGAATGAATAGCTGCCGCTGGCGTCGGTCGGCATGTTCGGCTCGCCGACATCCAGCGTTCCGTCTTCATCCAGGTCGAGGTAAATCGTCTTGCCGACGAGCACACTCTCGCCGGCATCCTTGATCCCGTCGCCGTTCGCATCATTCCACTTGATACCGGAAATCGTTGCCGGCGCGATCACGGCAAACGTGCGCGTCGCCACATTGTCCGTTTCATCGTTCTCCGCGACCGTTCCGTTGACGTCCACCGTGACTTCGAGTGTGTATATCCCCGCGGCGAGCATTCCGAAGTCCACGTCGGTGAACAGGGCAACAGCGCCCGCACTCACCGGGGTTGCACGATTCAGTGTCTGCTCCGAAACCATCGCGCTGTTCGCGTCCAGCAGGCGCACGCGCGCCGCAAACGCGCCAGCCGACGCATTACCGTCATTCCTTACGCTCAGGTCGACATAGACGTGAGCCGCGCTGGAAAGCAGCGGGAAATCATCCGTCGTCGTCCCCGTGGCGTTCGAGAGAAGCAACGGGCCGTCCCAACCGACGGGGAAATGACTGATTTGAAGGTCCGCCGCGAGGAGTATCCGTGGCTCCAGCGCCATGAGCGTCGATGCGCTGTCGCCGTATTGTCGCAGGAACCGCTTCCGGCGATTCCACCACGACAGACCCCCTCGCCTAAAAGGGCGTACAGATTCGTCCATGACTGACTCCCGACATGCTCCGTCAGAGAAGATGGTTGCGGTCCGCCTCCGACCGCTGAAAACAAAAGATGGGGACCACCCCAGTGACGGCAAGAGCATAACGAGATCGATCCCCCAAGTAAACAGAATCTTTTTCGACTCATCCCTCTTTCGGGCAATGGCATCAGTCGCATCACTGATCAGATCGTGACCGATGGACTTTCGACCTGCTGACAGAATTCGCAGCGGCGGTGGTGGGAGATGCGGTGAAGGCACGGGCGGAGGAGAAAGGTGCTCGAGCCGATGAACGAGCGGCGCGTCGCGATCGACATGACGGGTGACGGGGTAACGTCGGAGCAGAGGCTTTGGAGCTGAACAGGGAAACCGAAGGTCACGTTTGTTCGACAGGGACGGTCGGATTAGATGTGGACATTCATCGCGACGCATCTGGTGATGCGGTATTCCAGATTCGGATGGTTCCGTCCGCGCTCCCCGACACGATCCGCCTGCCGTCGGCGCTGAGGGCGGCGGAGGTGACCTCTAGGTCATGCCCCCGCAGGGTGAGCAGGGGCTCGCCGCCTTTCTCCGCGTCCCACACCTTGATCATTCGGCCCCCCTCCGACACGATCCGCCTGCCGTCGGCGCTGAGGGCGACGGAGGAGACAATTTCCTCGTGCCCACGCAGGGTGAGCAGGGCCTCGCCGCCTTTCTCCGCGTCCCACACCTTAATGGTCTTGTAGCCCGACATGATCCGCGTGCCGTCGGCGCTGAAAGCGACGGACCGGACCCCACCCTGATTCCCCCGCAGGGTGAGCAGGGGCTCGCCGCGTTTCTCCGCGTCCCACACCTTAATAGTGTCGTCCGCGCTCCCCGACACGATCCGACTGCCGTCTGCGCTCAGAGCGACGGAGATGACGATATTCGTATGCCCGCGCAGGGTGAGCAGGGCCTCGCCGCCTTTTTCCGCGTCCCACACCTTGACGGTGCTGTCCCAACTCCCCGACACGACCCGCCTCCCGTCGGCGCTGAGGGCGACGGAATTGACCTCTAGTGCTCCATCAGCCTTGATGTGATGGATAGAGCCGTTTGAGTTTGACGCGGGCATCGGCGGTGGTGAATTGCCAGTCCGCCTTGGTGTTTGATTCGTTTCGTTTCTTCTCCCACGCCCCGATCTGTTCGACGAGCGTTTCCCGTTTGGCGATGCGTCGCGCCAGGCACTGCCGGCCCAGGGCGCTCAGTTCGATCTCGGCCATGTTCAACCAGCTCCCGTGCTTGGGCGTGTGGTGAATCTCCAGCTTGTCGGCCAGGCGTTTGGCTTCCGCCGGCGCGAAGGCCTCGTACAGGCTCGCTGTGCCGTGCGTGTTCAACTGGTCCACCACCAGCACGATCTTGTCGGCGTGCTGGTAGCGATCATCCACGAGAGATTTGATGAACGCCGCCCACTCCAGCCGCCGGCGGTGATCCGTGACCGTCACCGTCCGCCAGCCCGCCAGCGGCTCGAACGCCAGGAACAAACTCGCCACCCCGTTGCGGACGTACACGTGATCGAACCGCTCGACGTCACCGGGACGTATCGCCAACGGCTCTCGGGTCTGACCGATCAACTGCTTGAAGGTCTCATCCATGCAGACCACCGGCCGCTTGGGGTCATACGGCCGCGTGTAGACGTCCAGCACGTCCTCCATGTGACAGACGAACTCCGCCGACTGTTGCGGGGGAATGCACCACATCTTTTTCAGGTGGGGCTTCAGCTCGTTTTTTTAACGTCTGCCGCACCGTCTCGCGCGAGACGGAACCGACATGCTTAAGCTCCACCATCTGGTCCGCCAGCAGCGACAGCGTCCAGCGGCTGCGCCCCTGCGGCGGCGGCGAACAGGCGATGGCGATCAGGTGCGCTTCCTGCGCGCCATCGAGCTTAGTCTTGTAGACCCGCGTGCCGGTGCGGTAGGGACTCAGCGCCGATTCGAGCCCTTCCTCGACGAAGCGCCGGCGTACGCGCTCGACCGTCACCGTGCCCACGTGCAGTGTGTGAGCGATCTGCTGATCCGTCTGCGCCGCACGACCTTCCGACACGTCGGCCGCAAGAAGGATTTGAGCGTGCCGCAGCCGCCTCACATCCGCCTTACCCTTGGACAAGAGTTGCCGCAGTTGTTCTCGTTCCTCCGCCTCCAGCGTCACGCGGTATTTCTTGATCATCGGGGCCTCCTTGCCTTGATGACACAACCATCGGCTAACCGGGGCAAAAATATCCATCAGATCAGGGCGGATCGATCACTAGGTCATGCCCGCGCAGGGTGAGCAGGGCCTCGCCGCCTTTCTCCGCGTCCCACACCTTAATGGTCTTGTCTGAGCTCCCCGACACGATCCGCCTGCCGTCGGAGCTGAGGGCGACGGAATTGACCTTTAGGTCATGCCCGCGCAGGGTGAGCAGGGCCTCGCCGCCTTTCTCCGTGTCCCACACCTTAATGGTCTTGTCTGAGCTCCCCGACACGGTCCGCCTGCCGTCGGAGCTGAGGGCGACGGAGGAGACATAACGCTCATGACCGCGCAGGGTGAGGAGGGCGTCGCCGCCTTTCTCCGCGTCCCACACCTTGATGGTGTTGTCGTCGCTCCCCGACACGATCCGCCTGCCGTCGGCGCTGAGGGCGACGGAGCGGAGCCAGCTCTCATGCCCGCGGAGGGTGAGCAGGGCATCGCCGCCTCTCTCCGTGTCCCACAGCCTGACGGTCTTGTCATCGCTCCCCGACACGATCCGCCTGCCGTCGGCGCTCAGCGCGATGGACCGGACCCGGCCCTCATGCCCGCGCAAAGTGAGTAGCGCCTCACCACCTTGCTCCGCATCCCACACCTTGATGGCCTTGTCAAAGCCCCCCGACACGATCCGCTTGCCATCGGTGCTGAAGGCGACGATTGTGACAACACTCTCATGCTCGCGCAGGGCGAGCAAGGCCTCACCGCCATTCTGCGCGTCCCATACCTTGATGGTTCTGCCTCCGCCGGACGCGATCCGCCTGCCGTCGATGCTGATGGCGACGGAGATGACACCTTTCTCATTCTCATGCCCCCGCAGCGTGAACAGGGCGTCGCCGCCTTTTTCCGCATCCCACACCTTGATGGTATTGTCAAAGCTTCCCGACACGATTCGCCTGCTGTCGGCACTGAGGGCGACGGAGGAGACAACACTCTTATGCCCGCGCAAAGTGACCAGGGCCTCGCCGCCTTTTTCCGCGTCCCACACCTTGATGGTTCTGTCCCAACTCCCCGACACGATCCGCCTGCCGTCGGCGCTGAGGGCGACGGACCAGACCCCAGCCTCATGCCCATGCAGAGTGAGCAGGGGTTCTCCGCCTTTCACCGTGTCCCACACCTTGATGGTCTTGTCGTCGCTCCCCGACACGATCCGCCTGCCGTCGGTGCTGAGGGCGACGGAGAGGACTTCACGCTCATGCCCGCGCAGGGTGGCGACGGACACATCCATGACCGCCCGCAGGCGATGCCACTCGTAATGCCGCAAGTCAGGCGGGCAGCCGTCCAGAAGCGAGCGGGCCTGGGCGATGTTCGACCGCTCAATCTCTTGCTGCGCCAGGAGGATCCGGTTCGCGTAGTCCGACCGGCGGGCGCGGTCGGCCTCGGCTTCGGCGAGCTTGCGCTGCGTCTCTTCCGCCTGCCTGGCCTTATTCGCCCGGTCCGCCTCTTCCCCGGCGCGCCGTTCGCTGCTCTGCGCGATCTTTCGCTGTTCCGCTTCCGCCTCCTGCGCCTCGACGGCCTTGCCCCATCCCCAGGTCGTTCCGATGATCCCTACCACGAGGCAAAGCAGGATTAGCGCCGCGGCAACATACGGCAGAGGCTTCCGCTTGACCGCCAGCCACAGCTTCCGCCGCATCGGTTCGGCAGCGGCTTCCTCGAAGGGCTCGTTCTCCAGGTAGTGGCGGATGTCCCGCGCGAAGGCGGCGGCGGAGGTGTAGCGGCGCTCCTTCTCCAACCGCAGCGCGGTGCCCGGGAGGTGCTGCAACCGGCCCCGCAGGGTACGGGACAGCCGCTCGGGGCTCGACTCGCCCCGCAGCCGTGCCGCCGTCGCCGCCGCCTCGGCGGTGAGCGCGCTGAACCGCGTCGACGGCGCGGGACGCGGCGTGCCGCGCACATGCGCCACGGCTTCATAGAAGGCCCGCTGCCGCAGGTCCTCCTTCGGCAGCGGCAGCGTGCCTGTGATCAGTTCGTAAAGCACGATGCCCAGCGCGAAGATGTCGCTGCGCGTGTCCACCGACAGCGGCTCATGATCCGTCTGCTCCGGAGCCATGTATTCCAGCGTGCCCATCAGCTTCCCCAGATCGACCGTGAGCGTCATGTCGGAAAGACGGGTGTTGGGCGTCAGCGCCTTGGCCAGGCCGAAGTCCACGATCTTCGGCCTTGCCACGACTGCCTGTTCACCTTCCTGTCCAACTTGGAGCAGCTTCTCCCGACCCTTGAGCGATCGGGGATCGCAGCGCACCTCTGTGACCAGGATGTTGTCCGGCTTCAGGTCGCGGTGGATGATGCCCCGGGCATGTGCGTGGTGCACGGCTTCGCACACCCTGGCGATCAGTTCAAGCCGCTGCTGAAGCGAGAGGCTGCGCCGATCGCAGTAGGCGGTGATCTTCTCCCCTTCGACATACTCCATGGCGATGTAGGGTTCGCCGGCGTCGCCGAAGTCGGCCTCGAAGATTTTGGCGATGGCCTCATGATGCAGGATCGCCAGCGCCTGGGCCTCGGCCTGGAAGCGGGCCTTGCTCCGCTCGTCCGCGCCGCCGCCGTGGAGCACTTTGATCGCGACGGTCATGTTCGGTTCGCGTCGCTCGCCAAGCCAGACGGAGCCGAACCCGCCGCCGCCGAGTGATTTGCGGAGCGTGAAAGGGCCGATGCGATCGCCCTTGCGGAACTCGCGGCGCGTGGCGGTCGGCGCGCCGCTGGAGAATACGGGTGCTTCGCCCCGGCTTAAGGAGGTTGCAGTTCGAGCGGCGTGAGAGGCGAGGCGCGCGAGGACCGCTTCGCAAACAACAGGATCATCGGCACAGCGTTCGCGGACGAAAGCGTCGCGCTGCGATGCCGGCCGATCGGGGGTGATGGCCTCGTCAAGGAGCCGGTCCACACGTTCTTCTTGCTCAGGCGTCATTGTGTGGAGGAATCCAGCCGTTGAAGAAAGGTTGCGCCGGCGCGGTCGGGCAGCCGGCGGCCCGTGATGCCGGCGACGCCGAGTACCTCTGCGATCTGATCATAAGTCAGGGCTTCGGTGAGTTACAAATAGATCGTCTGTGCCCGAGGTGTCGTTCCTTCATCACGGGAGAGGTGCTCCAATTCTTTGCTCCGGCGATGGGTGAGCGCCGCTTCGTCGAGTTGAAGAATATGGTTGCCGCGGGTGGTCATGCTGAGATCGTTCATGCCGATACGACGCTTGCGCGTACGCATCCGCAGCACGAGGAGGCGTAAATGCACGGCTACCAGACTCCGGGCAGGCTTGGGCGGGATTGGGCGCTATGCAAATACTACAACTATGCGTGTCCGCACCAGGCGCTAAACTGCCAGACGCCGGCGGGAGGTACCGGCATGAACCGAACGCCATCGGAGGCTCGGTGGCTGCGGCGACGAACGATCCGGGGCGGGCCGGCGGTCGTTGCCGCGGGTCTCTACGCTCGCCCTACGGGCTCGGTCCGAGACCGCTTCGGACTCAGGGGCAAATCCTCAATCGCACTCTTGATGCACTGTGCCCGCTCGGCTTCTTTTAATCCGTGCTCCTTCGTGTTCGCTTTGGGCGCGTAGGCGGCGTACGCGTCGATCGCTTCGAAGAGCGTCTTCTCATTCGACGTTCGTGGAATCGTCACCTCTGCCTGCCGTGCGAAGACATCGGCCGCACGCACATGGTCCGTTGCGATGGTCGCAATTCCACTTTGACCCAGGCGGAAAAAATCCGGATCGGCGGGGACAATGCTGATGACATGTCCGAAGCGCTTGCGTAGGTCTAGGACCTCACGGGTATAGGCGATGGGCACGATGTTGAATGGGACTCCCGAGACCAGCGGACCGGTGGGCAGCTCGTATTCCATTTTGCCCTCACGCACCAGCTCCGCGATGACGAGAGTCTGGTCGGTCCAATGGGCCTCCATGTCGTTGATCGGGTTGGCGACGATGGCGTCCCACAGCAGGCCCAGCCGGTGGTAGGCAAACTGGGCGACTTCGAGGACGCGACCGAGGTAGAACTTGGGCTGGAGCCGGGTCGTGAAGTCCTGCGAAATTTTCCAGCCGAGTTGCCGGAAGTAGCGGCCGTTCTTGTCGGGCTTGAGATCGGTTCTTCGCTTCGGCATGGGTGTGTCCGCCGATGAAGTCGAGCGTGTCCTAACGCTCTCAGCAAGCGATAAGATCAGACACTTTACCCTCAGGATCAGACACAAAATCGGCGTTTTTCAGACAGAAATGCCCGGCTCTATAAAGCCAAAAACCGCAAGCACTGCGGTCAGTGCTTACCGTTTTCTAAAATGGAGCCGATGGGGATCGAACCCACAACCTCTGCATTGCGAACGCAGCGCTCTCCCAATTGAGCTACGGCCCCGAACGAGCGGAGAATGATAAGGTCGAGAAACGAAAACGGCAAACGGCGGCGGGCAACGCACTGCTGCTTGTGCGTGGTTAGTCCCCCGCGGGTGGTGCTGACAAGCGGAGTCCGCGGAGGTTGTCAGTGTCGGGGATGCTCAATGGCACCGACATTGAACAAGGCCTGCGAAGAGTCGTTTTCAGTGCCACCCCCAACTGGCAAATCAAGGCGCGTCTGTCGCTTAGCCGATCCCGCTTGGCCGGGCGATTGGTTTCCGCCTTAACGGTTTGCTGCCTTCGTCTGATTTGAACGCCAAGTGTTCCACTCCTAGAATCGACTGAACCGCATCCAGGAATCACATGTGAAGCGTAAGTGTGACCATTGCGACAAGCCCGCCACGCACCACTCCGTGGAGATCATCAAGGGGCAGAAGATCGAGAAGCACCTGTGCGACGGCCACGCCGCCCAGGAAGGGTTGACCGTCAAGGCGGCCCACACGCCAATCAACGAGTTGCTCACCAATTTCGTCAAGCTGCACAGCGGGGCGGCGGTCACTTCGCCGACCGAGGTGCGCTGCGACCACTGCGGGCTGAGCTTCGCCGAGTTCCGCGAGCACAGCCTGATGGGATGCCCGCAGTGCTACACGGCTTTCAAGACGCCGCTCGCGCCGTTGCTGGAGCGCGCCCATGAAGGCGCGACGCATCACATCGGCAAGTCGCCGCACCGCATGTCCGGGTCCGGCGGCGAGTTGCGGCAGCAGCAGTTGCTCGTGCTGCGCAAGCGCCTCGGCGACGCGGTGACGAATGAGGATTACGAGCTGGCCGCACGTCTGCGCGACGAGGTCCGCAAGTTTGAGGAGGGGCCGCGATGAGCCTTCGTGAGCTGACCGAACATGCCGGCGAATGGTTGCGCGGCGCGGGGCCGCACAACGAGGTCGTTATCTCCAGCCGCATCCGCCTGGCCCGCAACCTGGCGGGCTATTCCTTCGTCAACCGCGCCAGCCCGCGCATGCAGCAGGAGGTGCTCGACCGCTGCCGGGACGTCATCACCAACGCCGACATGGGAGATGAGATGTTCTGGGTCGACCTGCGGCAGTGCCCGGAGATCGACCGGCAGCTCCTCGTCGAGCGCCACCTCATCAGCCGCAACCAGGCCGCCGGGGACAAGGTGCCGCGGGCCGTCGCCATCGGAGCGCAGGAAACGTTCAGCATCATGGTGAACGAGGAGGACCAGCTTCGCATCCAGGTGCTGCGCTCGGGCATGCAACTCGGCCCGGCGTTCGATCAGATCAACCGCATCGACGACGCCCTCGAATCCAGGCTCGACTACGCGTTCTCGCAGCAGTGGGGCTACCTCACCGCCTGCCCGACCAACGTGGGCACCGGCATCCGCGTCAGCGTCATGCTGCACCTGCCGGCGCTGCAACTCACCGGCGAGATCGAAAAGGTGCGAAGGGCGGCCCGCGATATGCACCTCGCGGTGCGCGGCCTGTTCGGCGAGGGTTCCGAGGCGATGGGCGACCTCTTCCAGATTTCCAACCAGACGACGCTCGGCCGCGGCGAAGAGGAAATCCTCGCCGACTTCGAGCGCACCATTGTCCCGCAGATCATCGCCTACGAGCAGCAGGCCCGGCAGGCGCTGCTCAAGCACCGCCTCGACCAGCTCGACGACAAAATCTGGCGGGCGTGGGGCATCCTGACGCACGCCCGGACGATCAGCACGGAAGAGGTGCTGCAACTGCTCAGTCATTTGCGGCTGGGCGTGAACCTCGGCCGGATCGAGACGGTCGATATCCGCACGATCAACGAGCTGTTCCTGCTGACGCAGCCGGCCCATCTCCAGAAGCTCAGCGGCAGCGACATGGATCAGACGGCGCGGCGCGAGGCGCGGGCGCGGTTGATTCGCAGGAAGCTGGGCGGGCGGTAGCACGGCAATCATGTTGACGGGGCGTCAACCGATCGTGGTCCTTTAACGGAACGAAGGGCGCTAGGGCGCGAAGCGGCGGCTTTGCTTGAGCCGCAAACAGCGGCTTTGCTTGAGCCGCGAAGCGGCGGCATGTCGTAGCCCCGGGCGTAAGCCCGGGGTGAACGGGGCGATCTGAACGCAAGCCCCGGAGGGGCGACACAACGGGCCCGGCCCCGCATTCACGCCCAAAGAAACTGCGGGTTGTAATCGATGCCATGTCGTTTGAGGAAAAGAACGAACTCTTCCTGAAACGTCAGCTTGGCGTGGTGCTGTTCCTGCTCGCGGATGTATTGAGCGACAGCATCCTTCGCCGATGTGCTCACCGTGAAGGCGCCGAACCCTGTCTGCCATTCAAATCGTTCGCGACGATTGGGCCGTTCGTTCGCCCATTTCGACGAGTTGGATTTGACGACGCGCATCAATTCCGAAGGCGCGCTGTCCTGGTGCAACCGCGCGAGGATGTGGAGGTGATCGCAGATGCCGCCGATCTCAATGCAGGATGCGTTCTGGCCGTGCAGGATGCCGACGATGTAGGCGTACAGGTCGTCGCGCAGGTCGGACGTGATCGATGGGGTTCGGTCCTTCGTGCTGAAGACGAAATGAGTGAGGAGTTGGGTGTAGCTCGACATGAAGCCTCCGGGAATGAAATGAATGACCTTCGGGATAACGCGCCTCACGGTTGTGCCGCCGCTTCGCGGCTCATAGGGGTTCGTCTGAGCCTTCCCCGGGCTTACGCCCGGGGCTACAGTTGTGCCGCCGCTTCGCGGCTTATTCGGGGAATGCCACATTCGCGGCACAGCCCGCGGCCGCAATCGCAGTTACCACCCTTCTCCCCCCTGCAATCATTACATACACTAGTGCGTTAGGCCCTCATCCGATAAGAACAGGGGCCTTCCCGGCCTTTCAAGGGGCTTCTCCCATGCGTCCAAACCGCCGCCTTTCATCCGTCCTCACCGGCCTTTTTGCGGCTCTTTTCACCTCCGGCATCGCCCTCGGGGCTGCCGCCAAGCTGCCCGAAGGCAAGGTCGAGGTGGGCAAGCCGAAGACCCCCGCCAAGCCGAAGGTCACCAGCCTGCACCCGCAGGTGACCAAGGCCGCCGCGAAGATCGATGAGTTGGTCGTCGCTGGCTACGCCGAAGGCAAGCTCACCGCCGCCCGCAACACCACCGATGAAGAGTTCCTCCGCCGGGTCTACCTCGACCTCAACGGCGCGATTCCTTCCTACGACCAGGCGAAGGCTTTCCTCGATTCGAAGGACGTGAACAAGCGGCAGAAGCTCATCGATGAGCTCCTCGATTCCAACGGCTACGTCAGCCACATGTACAACTACTGGGCCGACCTCCTGCGCATCACGGCCCGCACCCGCGGCGACTATGCCGGCTACTTCCCGCAGTGGGTCAAGCAGTCGATCAAGGAAAACAAGCCGTTCGACAAGTTCGTCTATGAGATGGTCACGGCCGAGGGCAAGGCGAAGGACAACGGCGCCGTCGGCTACTGGCTCCGCGACGACGGCATGGTCCTCGAGATCACCTCGACGACCGCGCAGGTGTTCCTCGGCACGCAGATCGGCTGCGCCCAGTGCCATGATCATCCGTTCGACAACTGGGAGATGAAGCAGTTTTACGAGCTCGCCGCGTTCACCAGCACGGTGAGCACCCGTGACCGCGCTTACGGCTCGAAGGAGATCCGCGAGGTCCGCCGCAAGGCGCAGAGCGGCGACCTGCCCCGTGAAGTCACCCAGGTGCTCCAGAATATGCTCCGCGAGGCGTCGTACGGCGTCAGCGACATGGAACGCAAGACGCTCAAGCTCCCCAGCGATTACAAATACGACAACGGCAAGCCCGGCCAGGTCGTCAGCGCCCACGTCATCTTCGGCGACGAGCCCGCGCCCGCCAAAGACCTCAGCAGCCGCGAGCGCTACGCCGCCTGGCTTACCAGCCCAAAGAACCCGTACTTCACGCAGGTGATCGCTAACCGGCTGTGGGCGAAAGTCGTCGGCATCGGCATCGTCAACCCCGTCGATGACTGGAGCGACAACAACAAGCCGCTCAACCCCGCGCTGCTCGCGCACCTCACCGAGACGATGAAGGCCCTGAAGTACGACACCAAGGAATACCTTCGCGTTGTCATGAACACGAAGGCTTATCAACTGGCGACCAACCGCGAGGACTACAACAAGGAAAACTTCAAGCACCAGGCGGGCGTGCTGCGGCGCATGACGGCCGAGCAACTGTGGGATTCGTTTATCACCATGGTGGTCGACGACCCCAACGCCAACATCGGCGAAGAGGGCTACGGCGCCCCCGGAAGCGGCGGCGGCGGCATGATGATGGCGATGATGGGCGCATCCGATGACGTCGACTTCACGAAGATGACGGCCGATGAAATGATCAAATACGCCGAGAAGGTTGTCGCCGACCGCAAGGACAACCGGCGCGGCGCGATGCGCGACGCCGTGAAGAACCGTCGTGGCGGAGGCGGGCCAAATGTCACCCGCGCCAGCGAAATCCGCCAGCCCGCGCCCCCCGGGCACTTCCTCCGCGAGTTCGGCGCCAGCGGCCGCGAGACCGTCGCCGACGCCCACACCGACCCGAGCGTCCCGCAGGTGCTCTACCTGCTCAACGGCCCGGGCTTCGCGCAGGTCATGTCCAAGAACAGCGAACTGTCGAAGAACCTGGCGAAAGCCAAGGACGACAAGGACAAGGTCGAGACGCTTTACTTGAGCATTCTCAGCCGGTATCCCGCGCCGACCGAAATGGCCGTCGCCATGAAGGAGCTCAAAGCCAGCGGGCCGAAGGGCATCGAGAACCTGACGTGGGTTTTGATGAATACCCGAGAATTCCTGTTCATTCGGTGATTTACCCCTCTCCCTCCGAGGGAGAGGGTGGCGACGTCCGCCGAGCCGGGTGAGGGTGAAGTACCCGGCGAAGTAGACGGCCTCGATAAGTCGCGATGCTTTAGTTGTTTGAACGCCTTACCCTCACCCCAACCCTCTCCCTAAGAGGGAGAGGGGGCCGGAACTCCGAACTCCGAACTCCGAACTCCCGAGAACCTGCCATGCTCAAATCCATCGCCCGCAACCTCGATGACGCGTCCCGCCGGCAGTTCCTGTCCGCCACCGCCAAGGCCTGCCTCGGCGTCAGCGTCGTCGGCGGCATCGACCTCGCCCAAGCCGTCGCCGCCGGCGACACGACCTCGGTCATCCCCCCGCGCGCCAAGCCCGCCAAGAGCGTGATCTACCTGTACATGGCCGGCGGCATGAGCCACATCGACACCTGGGACCCCAAGCCCGGCGCCGAGACCGCGGGCAAGTTCTCGCCCATCAAGACCAATGTCAGCGGCATCGAGGTCAGCGACAAGCTGCCCGGTATTGCCAAGCATGCCGACAAGATGTGCCTGATCCGCTCGATGACCTCGACGCAGGGTGCCCACGAACGCGCCCAGTACCTGATGCACACCAGCTACGCCCCGCTGGCGAGCGTGAAACATCCGGGCATGGGGCCGTGGATCTCGAAGCTGGGCGGTCGCCTCAATGAAAAACTTCCGGGTGCGGTAGTGATCGGCGGCGGCCGCGACTCCGGCGCCGGCGTGCTCGGTTCGGCATTCGAGCCGATCACGGTCGGCAACCCGAGCACCGGTCTCGCCAATTCCAAGACGCGGATGACCGAAACTGACTTCGATCACCGCCGCCGGCTGCTCGACCAGCTCGACCAGGGCTTCCGGGCCCGCTACCCGCAGGAGATGGTGCAGAGCTACACGCGCTTCTATCAGGAGGCGGTCGAGCTGATGAAATCGGAAGACCTCAAAGCTTTTGACATCTCGCTCGAATCCGCCGAGACAAAAGCCGCGTACGGCGCGACAAACTTCGGCATGGGCTGCCTGCTCGCCCGCCGGCTGGTCGAGTCGGGCGTCCGCTTCGTCGAGGTGACCATCGGCGGCTGGGACACGCACAACGACAACTTCGAGGAGCTCGAAGAGAAGCTGCCGCCGGTCGACAAGGCGGTGGCCGCGCTGCTCGACGACCTGAAGAAGAAAGGGCTGCTCGATAGCGTGGTCGTCGCTCAGGCTTCCGACTTCGGCCGAACGCCGAAGATCAACGAGCGCGATGGCCGCGACCACTACCCGAAGGTCTTCACCACGATGCTCGCCGGCGGCGGCGTCAAGGGCGGGCAGGTCTACGGCGAGAGCGACGCGAAGGGCGCCGCCGTCAAGGACAAGCCCGTCACCCCGCAGGACTTCAACGCGACCATCGCCTACGCCCTGGGCATCTCGACGACCAAGCAGGTCTTCAGCAAGATCGGCCGGCCGTTCACCATCGCCGACATGGGCAAGCCGCTGACCGGGCTGTTCTAAGACAAACCGGCGGATCGTCAGGCGTGCGGCACAGGCCCGGCCCCAAGGTCGTGATTCACCATCTCCGTAGAACAGCGTCGCTGGCTGTTCGCTTGTGATTTCACCTAGGGCAATCGCATGTACCGCTGGGGTGGCACTGACAAGCCCTGCCCGGAGGGATTGCCGCTGGCGAAAACGCGGGGTGATCCACACTGACAAGCTCCGCGGACTCCGCTTGTCAGTGCCACCCAAACCCATGCGGTTGCGCTGTGGCATCACCAAATTTGCCTCGACATTTCAGCAGCCGCTTGCGACACTGCAACGTCGCGCGGCGGCAATGGCCCCGCGCCTTGAAGGAGACGTGGGGCATGTGCCTCACGGGTACGCGCCCCCCCGCTTCCTCATCTGAGGATGGAGCACTTCTTGCGGACTCGTCGGTTTCATAAAGCGCGCCTGCCGGCGGCGCCGGTGCTGGAAGCGATCGAGCCGCGCGTGCTTCTGTCGGCCGACAGCACGGTGGTGTTCAACGAGCTGATGTACCACCCGGCGGGCGCCGGCTCGGAGTTCGTCGAGCTGCACAACCAGATGGGCGTGGACATGGACCTTTCCGGCTGGTCGCTGGCGGAAGGGATTCAGTTTCAGTTCGCGCCGGGCACGGTGCTGCCGCGCGGCGGGTACCTGGTGGTCGCGGCCAATCCCGCGGCGCTGGCCGCGAGCGGGTTTGCCGGGGCGCTGGGACCTTACACCGGCTCGCTCAACAACGCCGGTGAACGCATCGTGCTCCTGAACAACAACGACCGGCTCATGGATGAAATGGAGTACGCCGACGACGACCCCTGGCCCGTCGGCGCGGACGGGTCGGGCGCATCGCTCGCGAAGCTGAATCCGCTCTCGCCCAGCGGCGATCCACGGCTGTGGCGGGCGAGCGGCCGGATCGGCGGCACGCCGGGCGAACTCAATTTCCCCCAGTCCGCCACCACCGATCCGCAGGCCAATCGCGCCCTCGGCAAGCCCGTGATCGACGGCAGCAGCTCATGGAACAACAGCCCCTTCAACGTCCCCCCGAACGCCGTCGACAACTTCATCGCCCAGCACGTCACCGACGGCTCCGCCCGCGATGTCTACGGCGTCAATTACTGGCTCGGGTCCGATGGCGACGCCACCGAGTACTTCACGCTCGACCTGGGCGATGCCGTCGCCATCGACCGCATCGTCCTCCGCAACACGCACAACACGCAGCACAACGACCGCGGCACGGCGCAGTTCCGCATCCTCGCGTCGAACAGCGTCAACGTGTCGAATCAACTCGTGAGCCCGGCGGTGATCCTCACCGGCACGCTGCCGAACGTCGCCGGCCTCGACCCGATTCCCGGCACGTTGTTCACGAACGCGAACGGGCTGACACCCACCACGGCGCGGTACCTGAAGTTTGAGACGCTCACCGCGAACAACCCGAGCAACAACGTCGGGCTCAACGAGATCGAGGTGTACTCGAACACGCCGGTGGTGAGCACGGCCCTGGCGATGACCGAGGTGGCGGCCGGCGGGGCGGGCTTCTCGGTCGAGCTTTTCAACCGCGGCGCGCAGCCGATTAATCTGACGGGTTATCGCGTGCGGTCGTCAACGGATGTAGAGCATGTCATCACGAACGGCACGCTGGCGGCAGGCGGATATCTGGTAATCGGCGCGGTGCAGCTCGGTTTCGTGCCGGTTGTCGGCGATAAATTGTTCTTGCTGACCCCGGACGGGGCGCAACTGATCGACGCGGTGGCGGTGGAGGCGCAGCTGCGCGGCCGGCTGGCGAATGATCCGACGGGGCCGCTCTTCTATCCGAGCGCGGCGACGCCGGGCGCGGCCAACGTCTTCGCGTTCGAGGACGACGTGGTCATCAGCGAGATCATGTACCACCACCCGCCGACCTACGGCACCGCCGGCGAGATCAGCGCCACCACGCTGCTGCCGTTCAGCGCGACCTGGCGGTATGAGCAATCGGGCAACGACCTGGGCGCGTCGTGGCGTGCGCCGGGCTTCGACGATGACGACTGGCTCAGCGGCCCCGGCGTGCTGGGCGCGGAGAACGCGGCGCTGGTCGAGCCGATCCGCACCCCCCTGCTCTTGAGCAGCGCGATCACGTACTACTTCCGCACGACCTTTCAGTTCACCGGCGATCCCACCCTCGACACCGTACAGTTCCGCACGCTCATCGACGACGGCGCGGTGATCTACGTCAACGGCAACGAGATGCCGCGCATCAACATGCCGGCCGGAGGCATCAACTTTCAAACCCCTGCAAATCCCGGCGTCACCGACGCCGCACTCTCGGGCTGGACCACGATCCCAGGCGCGTTTTTGAGTGTCGGCATTAACACGCTGGCCGTCGAGGTGCATCAGAACCAGGCCGGCAGCAGCGACATTGTGTTCGGCCTCGAGATCGAGCAGTGCGCGGCGGTGTCGGGCACTCCTTTCATCGACGACGGCGAGGAATGGATCGAGCTGTTCAACCGCTCGGCCGCGGCGATCGACCTGAGCGGCTGGCGCCTCAGTGACGGCATCGAGTTCACCTTCGCGCCGGGCACGGTGCTGGGCGCGGGGCAGTATCTCGTGGTGTCGGGCAACGCCGCATTGCTGGCGATGAAGTATCCCGGCGTCGATATGGTCGGTAGTTTCTCCGGCAATCTCTCAAACCAGGGCGAACGCATTGTGCTGCTCGACGCGGCCGGCAACCCGGCCGATGTCGTCGAGTATTTCGACGACGCCCCCTGGCCCAAGGCGGCCGACGGCGGCGGGTCGAGCCTCGAGCTGCGCGACCCCTTCGCCGACAACGCGAAGCCCGAGGCGTGGGCCGCGAGCGATGAAGCGAGCGCCAGCGAGTGGCGCACCTACAGCTACACCCAGACCGCGATCAACCCCGTCTACAGCCCGACGATCTTCAACTTCCACGAGCTGCACGTCGGCCTGCTCGACGCCGGCGAGGTGCTGATCGACAACATTCGTGTGGTCGAGGCCCCCGGCGGCGCGGCCCGACAATTGATCCAGAACGGCGGCTTCGAGGACGACACCTTCGGCGGCGAAGCGCTCAAGTGGCGGCGGGCCGGCACGCACGACCAGTCGCATGTGATCGTGGATCCGGACGATCAGACAAACAACGTCATGCGGCTCATCGCGACCGGCCCGACGCATTACCTGAGCAACCGTCTCGAGACAACGCTGAAGTTCAACGGCCAGCTCGCGCCGGTCGTCGCCGGCACGCCGTACACCATCGCCTTTGATGCCAAGTGGATCAGCGGATCGCCGCAGCTTCACACCGAGTTGAATTACAACAAGGTGGTGGCCACGACGGTGCTGGAGATGCCGGCACTGCACGGCACGCCCGGCGCGGAGAACTCGGCGCACGAGGCGAACATCGGGCCCACCTATGAATCCCTGTCGCACAGCCCTGTTTCACCGAAGCCCGGGGAAGCGATGACCGTGACCGTGAAAGCCGCCGACCCGCACGGCCTCGCGGAGCTCAAGCTCTGGTATCGCGTCGAGACCGGACCGTGGGTCAGCGTGACCATGAGCAACGCGGGCGGCACGTGGTCCGCGCCGATCCCCGGGCAGACCGCGGGCAAGGTGATCCGCTTCTACGTCGAGGGCGTCGACAGCCTCGGCGCCCGCTCGACCTTCCCCGCCGCCGGCGCCAACTCGCACGCCCTGATCGAAGTCGACGATGGCCTCGGCGTCTCCGGCCTCACCCACTTCCGCATCATCATGACCGCCGCCGATTCGGCGAAGCTGCACGACCCGCTCAACATCTTGAGCGACGACCGCATCGGCGCGACCGTCGTCAGCGGCGGCGAGGTGTTCTACAACGCCGGCATCCGCCTGCGCGGCTCGATGTTCAGCCGGCGGGACCCCGCAACCACCGGCTTCAACCTCGCGTTCCCCGCCGACCATCTCTTCCGCGGCGTCCACGCCACTGTCTCGCTCAAGCGACCGGGCAACAAGGAAATCCTCGTCAAGCACATGAACAACCAGGCCGGCGATATCCCCGGCATGTACGACGATTTCGTCTACCTCATCCACCAGAACAACAGCAACCGCGGCCCCGCCAAGCTCTCGATGGCCCGCTTCAACGACATCTACCTCGACTCGCAGTTCGAGGACGGCTCCGATGGCGTGATGTACAAGATGGAAGGCATCCGCGTCATTCTCACGACGCACAACGGCGACCCCGAAGGCATCAAGGTCCCCTTCCCGCCCGGCTGGGTCGCCGAGTACGACATCACCGACCTCGGCGACAGCGAGGAGCAGTACCGCTGGTCGATTTTGCTGGGCAACAACACCGCCGAGGATGATTACACCAGCATGATCGCGTTGGCGAAAGTGTTCGCGCTCACCGGCGCGGCGCTGCAAGCGGCGGCGCCGACGGTGATGGATGTCGATCAGTGGATGCGGGTTCACGCGATGGCGTCGCTGGCCGGCATCGGCGACATCTACACACAGGGCAACCCGCACAACCTCACCATGTACGCCCGCCCGGAGGACGGCAAGATCATCGCGCTGCCTTGGGACTGGGACTTCACCTTCAACAACCCGACCAACGCGCCGCTCTGGGGCAACGGCAATCTCGCCAAGATCATCGCCCTGCCGGTCTTCAACCGCCTCTTCCTCGGCCACATGCTCGACCTGATGAACACGACGTACAACACCGCTTACATGACGCCGTGGATCAATCATTACGGCTCGCTCACCGGCGAGAACTTTTCGTCGTTCATCACCTACATCACCAACCGCCGCAACTTTGTTCTCTCGCAACTGCCCGCCCAGTTTCCCTTCGCCATCACGACCAACGGCGGCGGCAACTTCACGGTCGACGCCGATTCGGTGACGCTCGAGGGCGAGGGCTGGATCAACGTGCGCGAGATCAAGGTCAACGGCGCGGCCGAGCCGGTGAACATCACCTGGCTCGACAACCGCCGGTGGCAGGTCACCGTGCCCATCGCCTTCGGCGCGAACGTGCTGAACCTCCAAGCCGTCGACCATCAGGGCGCCGTCGTCGGCTCCGACTCGATCACCGTTAGCTCAACCGACAACGACCGCCCGCTGATCCAGTTCCTTCGGGTCAGCGAGCTCAACTATCACCCGCGCGACCCGCAGCCCGGCGAGATGAACGTCGATGCCGATGAGTTCGAGTTCATCGAGTTCGTCAACACCAGCGCAACCCGGACGCTGAACCTTGAGGGCGTGTCGTTCTCCATCGGCCTCGGCTTCACGTTCGGCAATGGCCCATCGAGCCAGCTTGCCCCCGGCCAGCGCATCGTCGTCGTGCGCAACCTCGCGGCCTTCGCCTCTCGCTACGGCCTCGGCATCAACGTCGCCGGCGCCTACACCAGCGGCGGCCTCAACAACGACACCGAACTGCTCCAGATCAGCGACCCCACCGGCGCGGTAATCCAGTCGTTCACCTACGCCGACCGCGACGGCTGGCCCGATGAAGCGGATGGCGAAGGCCACACGCTGGTGGTCATCGATGCGACGGCGCCGACCTCCACCTGGAGCCAGCCTGCGAGCTGGCGCATCAGTGTCCAACTCGACGGCTCGCCCGGCGCGGCGGAGGACGCCGTCGCGCCGGTCATCACGAACGTCCTGCTGGCCGGCGGCGCGTGGACCGCGCCGTTCCTCGCCGCGATCGATGCGTTTGACGGCCGCGCCGACGCCGCTTACACGCTGCCCACCGGGACGAACGCGCAGCTTGCCGCGCTGCCGTGGACGAATATCAACCGGCTATCGATCGTCTTCAGCGAGCACGTCCACATCACGCAGCAGAGCCTCACGGTCGCCGGCGCGAACACGCCCGACATCACGGCGTTGATCAATCTCTTCGCGTACGACGCCGGGACGTTCACCGCCACGTGGACCTTAGCGGCCGCGCTACTCGCCGAGCGCCTGTTGATCTCGGTTGCCGACGCGGTCGCCGACGCGGCGGGCAACCGTCTCGACGGCGAATGGAGCGACGGCGTCAGCGCATCGTCCGGCGACGGTGCTGCCGGCGGCGACGCCCACATCCGCGTCAACGTGCTCCCCGGCGATGCCGATCAATCCGGCAGCGTGCTCGGCAATGACGTCATCCTCGGCCGCAACGCCCAGTTCAAATCGACCACGGCATCCGGCTACAACCCTCGCCTGGACGTCAACGGCTCGGGCATCGTCCTCGGCGATGACGTCATCCTCATCCGCAACCGCCAGTTCGCCAGCCTGCCTGCCGGTGAACCTCCGATCCCGCTCGCCGCCGTCGCGCAGCAGGAAGTGTTGCTCTTCGCAGCGGTCGGCGCCGCGATCGATGCCACGGCCGATGCCGTTGCAAGCCGGCGCCCGTTCGCCGGCGCGGCGGTGGGCATGAACGATCGCCGCGCGGCGCGCCGCCCTGCCTCGCGGGCTGTCCTGGCGACGCTGCCCGCCATCGAGTTCGCGCCGCCCGCCCAGCCGTGGACATCCTGGCGAAAGCCATGGGCTCCGACGAAGGCGTGATGTCCAGTCCGGCTCGCCGATGTTCAACGCCCGTCTCTCGGCGTCAACCAGTATTCGAGCCAGTCCAATTCCAGCGCCAGCGCCTCGGCGGTGGGGACGTGGCCCTTGCGTGCAGTCATGGCCACGCGCTGCTTCACGCCCAGCACTTCATTGACCGCGACAAGATGATTGAGCGCCGTCCAGTTGCGCGGCGGGTCTTCGGTGCCGCCGGACACAAGCACCGGCCGAGGAGCCATCAGCGCGTGCAGATCGACGAGGTCATCGCCGGCATCGACGAGTTCCTTATAGAGGCCGGTGCGCGGGTTCTGCGCCGAGGGGACGCCGGGCTTGCGTTTCGACTTCGGGTCGTAGCCGAGGTACCACGGCTCCCAGTAGTTCACGTTACTGTTCTTCTCGTTGAACACGATGCCCGGATCGGACCACACGGCGCAGGCGAAGCGGTCGTCGAGGCAGGAGGCGAACATGGACCATTTGCCGCCGTAGGAGAGGCCGACGATGCCGATGCGCTTGGGGTCGACCTCCGGCCGCTGGGCGAGGGCGGTGCCGCAACTCGCGGCGGCGTAGGCAAGCAGCGTGAGCGGCTGACGCCGGGCTTTTTCGCCCGCTTCGGTGAGCACGTCGCGCACCGGCTGGCCGATGCGCTCCAGCGCCGACGGCGTGCCGATCGAGAGCGTCACGAACCCGCGCTTGACCAGTTGCAGGCCGTAATCGTGGGTGCCGCGGCCTTTGTCGCCCTGCCCGATGCTGGTCTTCGCTTCGTAAAACGGCACCAGCACCGCGGGGAATGGCCCGCTTCCCTTGGGAATCAGCAGGTAACCCTCGGCGAAGACGTTCTCACTCGACACCTGCACCTGCACGTGATGCTCGCTGTGCCCATCACGCTCGGTGGTTTTGAGCACCTTCACCTGCGGCTTTTCGAGCGGCGCCGGCCACTCGCCCAGCCGCTTGTGCCAGAGGGCAACAATCTCCTTGCGGCGGCGGGCCCAGTCGTCGGCGGTCTTCACCGTCGAGGCGTCGGCGAACTTCAGCGGCGAGCGGTAGTCGCCGAACTTGCCGGCGAACTCGGCGGGGGGATGCGTGAAAGGCTCGACGCGTTTCCAGAGGTCTTCCCGATCAACGGGTTGATCGGCGACCGCTGGGGATTGGGCCGCTGTAATAACGAGTGCGGTAATGAACGCCAGCAGCAATGTCCGCGCAGGATTGATGATCATCGACGTACTCCGAAGTGTTGATCCTTCTGTCGACACTTGAAAGACGCAGGGGGATGGTGAGGCCTGCGAAACATCCAGGTATTGCCTTCACGTTGACTGGAGTTACCCCGATGATTCGGCGGACCTCATCATCGGGCTTGGGGGCCGCGTCGGTTGGTGATGGTAACCGCGAGTCGCCCGGCCTCATCCGCCGCCCTGGCCTTGCCCTCCGCACCAGCCCGCCGCACCCGCTACTCTATGGGTTATTCCGCGTATCACGAGCCCTCCCATGCTGACTTTCGTCATCGCTGTCTCCGTTGCCCTCTTTGTCTCGTTCATCTGCTCACTGTGCGAGGCGGTCATCTTGAGCCTGTCCCCCGCGCAGGTCGCCGAGCTCGACCTGCGCGACGGCAAGCCGGGCGGGATGTGGTCCGACTTCAAGCAGCACATCGACAGGCCCATCGCCGTCATCCTCGCCGTGAATACGGCCGCCCACACCATCGGCGCGTCCTACGCCGGTTCCAGTTTCGATGAGATCTTTGGGGGCAAGGGCATCTGGATTTTTTCAATCCTCTTCACCCTGCTCATGCTCCAGTTCACCGAGATCCTGCCCAAAACCATCGGCGTCCGCTACAACTTTTCCCTCGCCAAACGGATCGGACCCCTGCTGTTTGGCATGGTCCGCCTCTTCGGACCGCTCATCAGCATGATCCACTGGATCAACCGCCCCTTTGAAGGAAAGAAGGACAGAGGCGCGCCGGCAAACATCGACGAGATCACCGCACTCGCCGGCCTCGCCCGCATCTCGAATCAGATCAGTTCGCACCAGGAGCACATCATCAAGACCGCCTCCCGCCTCAGCCGGACGCGCGTGCACCAGGTGATGATCCCCGTCGAGCAGATCGTGTTCTTCAGCACCAAGATGAGCCTCAGCGACGCCATCATCGCCGCCCACATCGACGCCCACACCCGGTTTCCCGTGTGCGAGGACGGCGACCACCATCGCGTCGTGGGTTACGTGAACTTCAAGGAGATGATCTACAGCCTGCGCACCAACCCCAAGGACCCGACCATCACCGGCATCATGCACCCGATCCACTTCATCTCCCCCGCGACGCCGGTGGCGGACCTGCTGCGCTCCTTCGTCGATCAGCACGAGCACATGGCCATCGTGCGCAGCGTCGAGGGCAAGACGCTCGGCCTCGTGACCATGGAAGACGTGCTGGAGGAATTGCTCGGCGAGATGGAGGACGAGTTCGACCGCGTGCCGCACTACATCCACCCGCTGTCCAGCGGCGTCTGGATCGTCGGCGGCGGCTCGCCGATCGCCGAGCTTGCGACGCGGCTGGGCAAGAACTTTCCCGACGCGACCGGCAATCTGTCGGTGTGGCTGACGCAGCGCCTGGGCCGAACACCGAAGGCGGGCGACACGCTCCGCGTCGACGGCTGCGAGTTCCTCGTCCGCCGCACCCGCCGCGGCAATGTGTTCGAGGCGGCGGTGAACACGAATCTGCCAGCGGTGAGCTAGCCTGCCCGCAGCCCCGAATGCGAGATGTGCGGCTAGAGCATTCCCCATTTAATCGTAGCGTCTTGAAAGTTTTGGGTGGCACGGGCAGGCCGCTGCTCGGAGCGGTTTGCCCGTGCTGTGATCAGACCACGGGCAAACCGCCGCGGACGGCGGCCTGCCCGTGCCACCCGCCGAATGCGAGACGCTGCGGCTACCGATTGCCCCGCGTCACGCCCGGTACATCACGGCCCGCACCGCTTCGCAGATCTTCCGCGTGTTGGGCAGCATCTCCTGCTCCAGGCCACGCGCATAAGGCGCGGGCACATCGTCGTTGTTGACGCGGATGATCTTGTTATCGAGATGATCGATGGCCCGCTCGTACACCTGCATGGCAATCTCGGACGCAACGGAAGCGAAGGGCCAGGACTGGTCCACGACGACGCAGTAATTCGTCTTCTTCACGCTGGTGACGATCGTTTCAATATCGAGCGGGCGGTAGGTGCGCGGGTCGATGACCTCGCAGTCGATGCCTTCCTTTTCGAGTTCCTCGGCGGCGGCGAGCGCGAAGTGCAGCGGGCGGCCGGCGGCGACGATAGTCACGTCCTTGCCGGGCTTCTTGATGTCGGCGACGCCGAAGGGGATGAGGAAATCGTTGGCGTCGTCGGTGCCGTTGGGCTTGTAATTCTGGGGCGCTTCCGGGGGGGCCCACATGCTGCCCGCGTGGAGGTAGCGGGAGAAGTCCTTGTCGCCGCGGGCGCCGAAGCCGAGCATGCGCTCGGACTCGAGGAAGAAGACGGGGTCGTTGTCGCGGATGGCGGTTTTGAGGAGGCCCTTGGCGTCGCGCGGGGTGGAGGGGATGGCGAGCTTGAGGCCGGGGATGGAGGCGAAAAGGGACTCGACGCACCAGGAGTGGGTGGAGCCGAGTTGTCCGCCGGCACCGTTGTTGCCGCGGAAGACCATGGGGCAGCCGAACTGGCCGCCGGACATGTAGAGCATCTTGGGGGCGTTGTTGATGATCTGGTCGGCGGCGACGAGGCAGAAGGACCAGCTCATGAACTCGATGATGGGCCGCAGGCCGTACATGGCCGCGCCGACGCCCAGGCCGGCGAACCCGGTCTCGCTGATGGGCGAGTCGACGATGCGGCGCGGGCCGAACTCGTCGAGCATGCCCTCGGAGACTTTGTAGGCGCCGTTGTACTGGGCGACTTCCTCGCCCATGAGGAAGACCTTGTCGTCGCGGCGCATCTCCTCGTTCATGGCTTCGCGGAGGGCTTCACGGTATTGAATCGTTCGAGTCACTTCATTGGACCTTTTGAATGTGGCGTCAGGCATGCACAAAGCCGCGCCTACTTAATCCGAAAAACGTTCAAACAATTCCTTTAACTTCGATTCCCCAAAAATCGAGCCATCGCTTTTGAATACCTCGATTTCGACGGTCCCATCCTCCAGTACATCAAGTTCCCAGCGCTCGCCCGGCACGGTCACATCGACGGAAACAGCGCCCTCACGGTCGTGGCGTACGACGTGATGAATCTTGGCTCGCCGAAGGCGGCTTAACAATTCGTACAGGCTGTCAGTTTCGGTTTTCATCGATCAAACCGGGAGTCCGTCAGAAGCTTTCGAATCGTCTTGAACCCTGCGACATTTGCCTTGGCCAAGTCCTCCACATCTTCCCACATCAGGGGCTCGACTTCTGACCAAGCGGGCGATCCCGGCGGCAGGGGTGCTTGTCGGATACTCGCCTTTTTCAGGCGAAGAATCTCCGTGACCCGCATCCCCGAATATTTGTGCGACGGCATTCAGCACCCCGAATCAATCGCTCATCCCTCCCGCAACATCACCGGCAGTTCGCCCTGCTTGTACGGCCCGTACGGCTGCGAATACACATCCGTGAACATCTCCTCCACGCCGAGCTCCGGCGAGTTCTGCGCGAACTCCACCGCATCAACCGCCAGCTTCTGCGCCTTCGCATCCATCTCATCGAGGTCGGCCTGCTTCGCAAACCCCTTCTCGATCACGTGCTCGGTTAAGCGGAGGATCGGGTCGCGGTTGCCGTCCTTGCGCATCGCGTCGTAGGTGGACTTGTCGCGGTATTTCTGTGGGTCCGACATCGAGTGGCCGACGTAGCGCTCGGTCTTCACATTAATGAAGCAAGGCCCTTTGCCTCGCTGATCGAGGCCAAGGGCCTTGCTGGTGCTGCCGCGGGTGAGTTCGACCTCGCGTTTGAAGACGTTGTAGGTGTCGATGACGTCCATGCCGTTGCACTCGGCGTAGCGCATCGCGTATGCCTCGGCCTTGACGATCATGGTGTCGCTGGCGCTGGTGCCGCGGTGGATCGCGGTGCCCATCGAGTAGCCGTTGTTCTCGAGGACGAAAATAATCGGCAGGTTCCAGATGGCGGCGAGGTTCATCGCCTCGTGGAACGCGCCCTGGTTGAGGGCGCCGTCGCCGAAGTAGCAGAGGGTGACTTCGTCCTTGCCGGTGTACTGCGACGCGAAGGCGAGCCCGACGCCGAGGGGGCACTGGCCGCCGACGATGGCGTGGCCGCCGTAGTTGTGGTGCGGCTTGTCGAAAAGGTGCATCGACCCGCCCTTGCCCTTCGACGAGCCGGTGACCTTGCCGTACATCTCCGCCATGGCGTAATTCGGGTGCATGCCGCGGGCCAAAGCGTGGCCATGGTCGCGGTAAGCCGTGACGATCGGGTCGGTCGGCCGCAGGGCGTTGATCGAGCCGACAGCCACCGCTTCCTGCCCGATGTAGATGTGGCAGAAGCCGCCGATCTTCTGGGCCTGGTAGCTTTGCTGGGTGCGTTCCTCGAACCGGCGGATGATGAGCATCTGCTCCAGCATGTGCAGGAGCAGGGCTTTAGGTACTGCGTTCGACAAGCGAGCCTCGGGTTGAGCGCCGGTGGCGGTGGTCATGAAACGCCCTTGTTGGGGAAAGTGCCGGGCCATGTCGACCCGGGCGACCGATCATTATAGGACGGCCGCCGCGCAAGCCGCCACGACCGGCGATGGCGAGACGATGCAGTTTAAGGACAAGGAAGTTCATCGGCAAGCGCGAGGCGTCGCCGAAATGATCGACGGGGTGTTCCCGGGGAAGGCGAAAGTTTCATCCGGGCCGGCGCGCGCACTGTCCGAGCCGCCATGTGTTGGAGCGTGTATGAGAAGAGGTCAGAAGTCAGATGTCAGAGGTCAGCTTCGGAGCCGAACGCGGCGATGTGGCCGGTCATGCTGACCTCTGATCTCTGATCTCTGACTTCTCATACACGCTCTTAGAGCAGCACCCATTCAATGGTAGCGGTGGGCGTCGGTGCCACGGGTCGGCTCGGCGACCCGTGTTCTGCGGGCGTACGCGTCACGGGTCGCCGAGCCGACCCGTGGCACCCGCGCATGGCTGGATTTTACGAAACTCCGCGGCATCCGCTCGCTCACGCTTCGCGGCTTGGATCGCCCAGGATCGCGCGCTCCAACACCACCGCTTTGGCGGCCCACGATTCATCAGCAAGACGCTGACGGGCGAGGATCTGCGAAGCAGGAACCCCGGTGGCGACGCGTTCCCGCGCAATGGCGATGAGCGGGTCCACCGATTCCAGCACATCGGCCGCGTCGGACCATTCGATCGTCGCCGGCAGTTTCCGCGCGATGACCGGTCTGCCCGTCGCCAGATATTCCTTGAACTTCAGTGGCTGAATCGCGCGGGTCACCGGCAGGTCGGCGTACGGCATCACCAGCACATCGGCGAGCTCCGCCAGCGCGGGCAGCTCGGCATACGGCGCGGGGCCGGGCATGAGGATACTCGGATGATTCGCAAGCTCCGCCGCCGGCGACTGCTGCGGGCCAAGCAGCACGAGCGTGCCCAGGTCGGCCAGCGCCTTGCACCAAGCAACATCAAGCCGTTGGTCAACGACGCCCCAGAAAAGAAAGAAGGGATGCTTGATGGAGGAGACCCACCCAGAGGAGTGGGTGGGCTTTAAGACCTCGCTACTTCTTGCACCACCCCCCTGCCAGTGCTTGATGTCGATCCCGTGCGTCAGCAACGCTGACTGCTTTCCCCAACCCGCAATGCGCGAGCGCAGGGTTTCCGAAACCGCGAGGATCGCGTCGGCCTTTGTCGCCATCTCTCGGTCCATGGCGTCGAGCACGTTGCCGTCGAGGCCGGGCCAGACGGAGAAATCGTCGACGCAGTAATAGATCCAGCGGTCGACATCGAGCTTGCCGGGCAGGTCCGCGGTGATGGGGATGGAGGTGATCGCGGTGCGCGTTTCGCCGGGCTGGCGCGGGCCGAGGGCTTTGTGGATGGCGGTGACGATGCGACTGGCGTTGTAACGGCGCTGCCAGTTTTTTCGGAAGCCGGGGAACATGCGCGGCGACACCACCGTGAGGTTCGCCAGCGCGGATTCACCGTTGCCGCTCGCCGAGATGCCGACGCTGGCGGGCGCTTCCTTCACCGGCGGCCGGACCCACTGCCAGAGCTTCTTCGCCGCCTTGCCCACGTCCTCCCACGACAGCTTCGGCGCCCGCGTGCCGATGGTGTTCACCCACAGCGTCCGGTAGCGCGGCAGCAGTTGCCCGATCAGGTGCTGACAGCTCGACGGGTGCCGGCCCCAGTCGTCGGAGAAGACGATCAGCCGATGCGATGATCGGGGTTCGGGGTTCGGGGTTTGGG
>Ga0163153_10001177_pt1 | contig 42053 bp, 28 predicted proteins | sample OliLakLV19MP6IB1_FD_148629 | JGI IMG/M metagenome (GOLD analysis project Ga0163153, IMG submission 148629) | Freshwater microbial mat bacterial communities from Lake Vanda, McMurdo Dry Valleys, Antarctica - Oligotrophic Lake LV.19.MP6.IB-1 | ecosystem: Environmental > Aquatic > Freshwater >... | reverse complement strand
TACAAGCGCCCATATACTGGCTATGGAGTTGCTTAGGAAATACGTAAGGTTCCCCGGAGCAGAAAAACCTGTGGAAATCGAAATAATCAATGTCTGACGCACCCTAAAAGTTGATTTAACTGCGCCGGTAGTCAGAAACCGGGTTTTTTACGAAAATCTTTGGTTGTAGCCGACAGATGAGCTAAAAACCCGGTTTCTTTGGTTTTGGGCGATCGCCCCACAGCGATTTTATTTGGGCGGTTGAGAAGGTGCGGGACTGAGTATCAGCAATTGATCGCCGGATTGACTTTGTTGAACCGCAACTACTGGAGGGCGAGCGTTAGGGTCTTTTTGCTGTTCATTCGTTAAAGCGGGGAACAGATAAATCCAGTTTCCTCTTTGCAAAAGCAACCGCCAAATTCTTGGTTCCTTGGAGTTAGTAGCATCCGTGTCTGTCTTGCCTACTAAATCATCAAATAAACCTTTATCGCCAATAATTTTATAGTCTTTATAGTCTTGAGAAGAAGGGTTTTCAAACACATTTTCAAGTTTTCTTCCTAAAGCAATGTGGTCTTGTTTGGTGATTAAAGTGACAGCCGGTAAAGCAGAATTATCGCTGGCATCGCGTCGCCCATCGGCAATTCCTTGGTGGTAAGCTGACCAGAACAAAACCAGCAATACCCAACTGATGATAATAATTTCGTCAACGAGCGATCGCAGTAATTTTATCGAGTTATATCTATTGATATTAAATCGCTGCCAAGACTTCAAGAAGCGAAGCAGCAACCATAATCTTCTTGTGCGAGCATAGAAACGCCACCGTCGAGTTCTCCGATTGATTGTAGTAGCAAATTTATGGTTTATACTATTGACTAGCCACAAACTTTGGTAGATTGCAAAGGCTGTGAGCAGAAGCGCGATCGCACTTTTGAATATCGTCGGCCCATCAGCTAAAAAAACCTGAAGTGGCACCATAAAAAACGATTCGACTGGTAAATCGAGAGTCGTTATCTGTATCTGAAAAAAGTAAAAATACGACCAGCGATAAATCCAGCCCGTGAAAAAAAGGGCGGCACCAAGCAAGCCAACAACACTGGCAAAGTTGCCTAAGACATTCGATTCGGGAGTAGGTTGGGGAGTAGCGGACACGGAATCACCTTGAAGGGATGTGAAGTATAATTTTATAATGGTAGCGGCTTAACGTTTACCCTTGAAGGGGGTTTAGGGGACTATGAAACGCAAAACACTTTCTTTTTTAGTTGTAGCACTTTTTACAGTAACGGCGGGTATGGCGGCACAAGTCAATGCTGCCAGTCAGGAAGTCCATAAACCAAATTTGCCATCTGTACAAGCACAGGCTAAGGCCAGCCAGTCCATACCCGTAGCCTTGCCCATAAAGGCAGAAATTGTGATGAAAGGGGGCGGCATAAGAGACGGTAAAGTTGTACAGATTGATGAGAAAGGGCAAAAATTATGGATACAGGGAGAAACGGATAAGAAATCGCTCCCTTTGAGTCAAGTTGAGAAAATCGTGTTTCCCAACAATGCGGTGGTTTATCGCGCTAATGGAGGGCCGATTGTTCGGGGCGAACTCCCGCCAGCGACTAGCACTCAAGCTAAATGGAATGGCATTCCCATGAGTGCTTTTGAGATGAAGGATGCTGCTAAAGGTCAAGCTGAGGTTAAATTGGGGCCGCCTGTAGTGAGTCGGGGGCAATTGCGCGGGATTTTGGGAGTCGCAAAAGATCGGCAATTTGTCGTTGATGAAATGCAGTTTGACGTGCAGAAAAAGACGATGACAATTAAAGCAACTCCGTATTGAGTCCATTGCGGGGCCAGAAACCGGGTTTTTTACGAAAATATTTCGTTGCAGCCCGCAGATTCGATAAAAACCCGGTTTCTTTGGTCGGAGTGTGTAAACCCTGTAGAATTAAAATACAAACTCTCTTTACTAAAACCGATGGAAACCATCAATCTTAAAGAAGAAGCCCTGAGTTTAATTGATAAATTGCCTGACAACTTTACCTGGAATGACCTAATATCCGCAATTTATCTCAGACAAAGGATGCAATCTCAAACAATTCACATTCAAGGCATCAAAACAGAAGTTGAACTAGAAACTTTAGATGAAGTTGCAGAATCTTCGCCTAAACTGAGCAGATTTGGGAGCGATCGAGGACTAATTACAATTTCTGATGACTTTGATGAGCCTCTGGAGTTGTTGCCATCGCCGCTGGTCGATCGCCTGCTTGAAAAAGCTAAGGAATTGACTAATGTATCTGCCGAACTAGCAGAAATCATTGCTATCATTGACAGAGAACGCGCTCTAGATAAGAGGGAGATATAACACAATACGGTTTACTTAAGTTTTGTTTGTCATTGCGAGCGTCCTCGCGAAGCAATCGCAGGGTCTGTTTGTCACATCGTTTTTCCCGGTGTACTGTCTTAAGTCAGCCGTATTGAGATATAACTATGCAAATCAAAGGCATCAAACGGGGTAACATTATTGAAATTTCAGAAAGCCTGAACATTCCTGATGGTTCAGAAGTTCTGATTGAGGTGCCGGACGCTCCGCGAACAAGCAATGAGGAAAGGCTGAAACGTTTACATCAAATATTCGGAGCTTGGAAATACGAGACTGAACTGGGAGAGATTTTTGCCGAAATTGATAGAGAGAGGCATAGTTATTTTGGCAGACCAATAGACTTTTTGAACGATTAAAGGATTGGTTAATTTGATGAGGAGAAGTAGGTAAGGTAATGAAACGAATTATTATCAGTGTTTTGGCTTTGGGTGTTTGTCTGACTCCTCTGACTGTGCCGGTGATGGTGCAACCTAGTTGGGGGCAAAGTCAAAATTCACAGGTTCAAGAAGTAGAGAGACTTATAGAGCAAGCATTAAAACAGCAACAGCAAGGACAATCCCGACAGGCAATAGAAACATGGCAGCAAGTTCTAGCCTTTGGACGACAATTAAAAATTAGGGAAATTGAAGCTTTAGCACTGCGTAACGTTGGCTTTGTTTACAACAGTATCGAACAACCAAAAGAGGCATTAAAGTATCTCTACCAAGCTTTACAAATTATCCAGGAAGTGCGCGAGCGTTTGGGGGAAGCTTTGACTTTAAATGATATTGGTGGGAGCTATTTAAGCATCGGACAACCACAAGAGGCATTGAAATACTTCAACCAAGCTTTGCCAATTACGCAGGAGGTACGCAATCTCCGGGGCGAATCTGCTACTTTAAATAATATCGCTTTAGTTTACAATAGTATTTCTCAACCGCAAGAGGCACTAAAATACTTTAAGCAACGTCTATCCATTTTGTGGCAATTGGGAGATCGAACTGGCTTAGCTACTACTTTGAATGATATCGGTAGAGTCTATAAAAGCATCGGACAAAAGCAAGAGGAATTGAAATATTATAACCAAGCCTTACCAATTTTGCGGGAATTGAACGATGGCAAGGAAGAAGCTAATACTTTGAATAATATAGGTTTAGTTTATGACAGTATTTTTCAACTACGGGAGGCACTGAACTACTATAACCAAGCTTTACTAATTAGACAAAAACTGCGCGATCGCAAGGGTGAAGCAACTACATTAAATAATATTGGCTTGGTATACAATAACATCGGGCAACATCAAGAAGCATTGAAATACTTTAATCAGAGTTTGTTAATTTTACTGGAATTAAAGGATCGGAAGGGGGAAGGTGGTATATTGAATAATCTAGGTTTAGTGTACCACAGAAAATCTCAAGCACAAGAAGCATTGAAATACTACAATCAAGCTTTACAGATTCGGATTGAACTAAACGATCGCGAAGGTCTTGCTAATACCTTGAATAATATCGGTGGAGTTTACCACAGCATTTCTCAAGCACAAGAAGCATTGAAATATTTTAACCAAGCTTTACCAATCAGGCGGGAAGTCCGCGATCGTGTGGGGGAAGCTGTTACTTTGAATAATATCGGTGGAGTTTACGACAGCATTTCTCAACCACAAGAAGCATTGAAATATTTTAACCAAGCTTTACCAATCACGCGGGAATTCCGATATCGCGTGGGGGAAGCTGTTACTTTGAATGGTATTGGTGCAGTCTACGACGCAACTGCTAAACCGGAAGAAGCTTTGAAATATTATAACCAAGCATTGGAAATTCAGCTAGAAGTGGACGATCGCGCAGGGCAAGCTGTTACTTTGACCAATATTGGAGGAGTATACAAAAAAATCGGACAACCGGAAAAAGCTTTGAAATACTTTGAACAAGCTTTACCAATTACGAGAGAACTGGCAGATAGTGTGGTAGAAGGTGCTACTTTGAATAATATTGGCGTAGTCTACACCAGTATGTCACAACCACAAAAGGCTTTGAAATACTTTAAGCAAGCTTTATTAATTACGCGGGAAGTCCGAGGACGTCACGGTGAAGCTTCTATTTTGAATAATATCGGTTTAGTTTACAACAACATCTCCCAACCACAAGAAGCTTTGAAATACTATAATCAAGCTTTGCCTATTAGCCAGGAAGTGGCAGATCGCACAGGTGTTGCTACTACTTTAAATAATATTGGTGGAGTTTATGACAGTATTTCTCAACCACAAGAGGCTTTGAACTATTACAAGCAAGCTTTGCCAATTCTGCACGAAGTAGGCGATAGCGCAGGCGTTGCTACTATATTAAATAATATCGGCTTTGTCTATCGAGATACTCAGAAACCGACTCAAGCGATCGACAATTGGGAGAAATCCGTGCAAATTACTTTAGAAATGCGGAGTGGTTTACAGCGAGAAAATCGCCAAAAGTTTTTAGAAGGTGAAAGAGGAAGCGCGATCGCCCTGACATCCCTCCTCATCGACCAAAACCAACCCGATCGCGCTTTCCAATGGGTCAACATCGCCACCACAGCAGACCTCGCCGACTACACCCGCCTCATCAACGCCAAAGTCGCCAATCCCCAAGCACAAAAAGCAATAGACGAATGGAATCAAAAAAATCAACAACTGCAATACCTCCAGCGCCAACTCCAAGACAAATTCTCAGAAAATCTCTCCCGACAAATGCGGGAATTAGAAACAGAAGTCAACCTCAAAGCAGAAGAAATCTCCCGCAGTTTCCCAGAAGTCGCCGAACTCTTTGAAACCAAACCCAAAGACATCGCCCAACTGAAAGCAAGTATCTCACCCGGAACCGTTGTCATTCAACCAGTCTTGCTGACAAATGTCAAAAATGTTCCCAATACCATCGCCATATTTGTCTTGACAAAAGACAGTTTAAGTGTTAAAAAAATTGCGATAAACCCTGAAGAATTCGACAAACTCATCACTCAATACCGCGAACAACTGTCAAGCGAAGGCAAAGGTCACAAAGAAACTAGCCGCAAACTATACGACATCCTGATTCGCCCAGTAGAAGACCAAATACAGGCATTCTCTCCCAAACAATTGAGCATCATCGCCACAGGAAAATTGCGTTATATCCCGTTTGAAGCCCTTTACGACCAGCAAACCGAGAAATACTTAATCGAGAAATATCCCGTCAACTATCTCACCCGCATTTCTACCCGGTCGATTCCCGATTCCACATTACAAGGCGGCATCTTAGCATTAGGAAATCCCGTCCCCCGCAAGCCGCAAAACCTACCCGGTTCCGAAGCAGAAGTGAGAAATATCGCTCAATTATTCCCCGGCAGTTCCGCCTATATCGGCAATGCCGCCACCCTCGCTCAGTTCAAAACCCAAGCACCCCGCTTTCCCTTTCTGCACCTAGCAACTCACGGCTGCTTCCAACCCGAAGGCTGTCAAAAATTGGACATGAAAGCAAATACACTGCTATTTGCTGACACTCAATTCAATATTGCCGATGCCGCGTTATTAGGATTGCAAAACACCAGACTCCTCACCTTAAGCGCGTGTCAAACAGCTTTGCAATCGAATTCCAACGGCGAAGAAATATCGGGAATTGCCTATATTTTTGAGCGTGCGGGTGCCAATGCTGTGATGGCGAGTCTCTGGAGTGTTGATGATTCAGCTACTAAAGAATTGATGGTGGCATTTTATCAAAATATCAGTAAAGGGATGAGCAAAGGGGAAGCTTTGCGGGAAGCTAAATTGAGTCAAATCACTCGCCATCCTTATTATTGGTCGCCGTTTATTTTAATTGGTGATGCGCGGTAGTTATAGCAGTTGACAGTTGACAGTTGACAGTGAAGTTAATTGTTTATGAACCAGTGCAAGAGCATTGGTGTCAACTTAATGTTAAACATAGTGCCGGTCTTCTGTCTAGCGATTAAGGCCAGATCCCCCCTAACCCCCCTTAAAAAGGGGGGTTAGGGGGGATCTGTCTTAAGTAAACCGTATTGTGCTATAAACTAGAGATACAAAGGTTTTTAGGCTTAAGTTGACACCAATGGTGCAGGAGGTAATCATTGAATGGAAAGAATAGAACAGTACCGCCAATTGATCCGCCAACTCTTAACCTCCCATGCCAGTATTGATAATAATTCAGACTTGGATGTTGAATGTCAGCTTGTGTTCGATACAGAACAAGACCATTACCAAATTTTAGATGTGGGCTGGGAGGGATACAAACGGATTTATAACTGTTTCATTCACTTAGATATCAAGGATGGTAAAATTTGGATTCAACGCAACATGACAGAAGCTGATTTAGGACAATAATTAGTTGATATGGGAGTACCCAAAGAGGGTATTATTTTAGGACTGCATCCACCTTACAAGCGTCCGTATACTGGTTATGGAGTTGCTTAGAAAAACCGGGTCAAACCCTTAGTCCGGCAGGGGTTTAAACCCCTGCCTCAAAGCTGAAGTCCTCTAAAGAGGACTGATGATTTCTTGAGTCCTCTTTAGAGGACTTTCGCTATTAGACAGGGGTTTAAACCCCTGGCGGTCTTTCGGGTGAAGCTGATACTAATGTGCCCCTACAAGCGCCCACAAAGCCAATCCGCCGCCCCTTCCCCTCGCGGCAATTATCCCATCTTCTATCAAAAAATATGTAAAAAAAGCCTGTTTCCCCACACTCAAACTAAAAAATTCCGCCTCCCGCGATTCACCAGCGCGAATAAATCCTTGATACACAGTTTTACCCAACAATTTCACGGTAATTCTGGTAAAATCAAAAGCTAAAATATTCTTATTTACCAAAAACTTAGTCGGCCCGGAAAGAGTTAGTTCGATCGCCCCAACTCGCACAGAATTCTCCACTTTGCCCGTTTCTCCAAGCGTTTCCCCTTCCGTAACAGGTTCTACCGAGTAAGCAATTTGGATTTTTGCCACCCACTCAGGAATGTAACGTCCCGCACCTAACACAATTCCTGCTTTTTGTCGAGTCTTTTTTGTGCCGGTGATAAAGCACAAGCGCCAATTGCCGATTAACTGCTCGAAAGAATAGCGAATTTTATTTTGTTTCGCGCTTTTCTCAGCTTCTAGGAGGGCGGCGACTACGGCGGCGGAAGATGGTTTGGAATTTGATTTAGTGGCTTGTTCGAGAACAGATATGTTTTCCATTTAACTAACTATAACAGGAATTTACTAGGCTTAATCGAAGATATTTAGCAACAGGCAAGATGCCTGTTCCACAAGAAAGAGAGAGATTGATTGTGGGGTAGGCATCTTGCCGGCCTCTGCTACGTATTTTTAAATCTGGTTTCAAAACTTTGATAATATTGGTTAAATACGACCAATATCTGTCAGTATAGAAGTACATAGTTCGATCGATCGCAAAAGAGGCCACCGTGCAACCCGTAGACTTTACAACTTTAACCGCCACTTGCAGCGAACTGCGAGCCAAATGGCTGCCAGCGCGCTTAGAACAAGTCTACCAGCGCGATCGATTTACCGTGTCCCTAGCCCTCCGCACCATGAAAGGGCGCGGCTGGATTGACCTTTCCTGGCATCCTGTGGCCGCCCGCATCTGCGTCGGCGACTCCCCGCCCCGAATTCCCGACACCTTCACCTTCAGCGAACAACTGCGCCACCAACTCAGCGGCTTAGCCTTAGTTTCCATCGCCCCCGTCTCCCCTTGGGAAAGAGTCATCGACTTGCAATTCGCCAAACGTCCGGGCGAACCAGCCCTCTGGCATCTCTACGCCGAAATCATGGGCAAATACAGCAATGTCATCCTCACCGCCGAAGATAATCTGGTTGTCACCTGCGCCCACCAAGTCAGCGCCAAACAGTCCAGCGTCCGCCCCATCCAAACCGGGCAACCCTACGAATTGCCCCCGTCTTTGACCGATGCAGTGCCGAGTTTGAGCGAATCTCTCGATCGCTGGCAAGAACGAATTAGCCTGGTTCCTGGGCAATTAAAGACCAATCTGTTGAAGAATTACCGAGGGTTGAGTAAAGCCTTAGTTGTGTCCATGATTCGATCGGCAAATCTCGACCCCGAACAATCCACCGACAGCCTAAATCCCCACCAATGGCAGCAACTATTCCAGCGCTGGCTGTACTGGCTGCAATGCCTAGAAAACTCCAAATTCCAACCAAGTTTTACCCCCGAAGGCTACAGCGTCATCGACTGGCCAAAACCCGACGAAAAACAGCCAAATCCTGCCAACGAATCTAACTCCCTCAATCCGTTAAATCCGCTACAAAATCCGCTGCCGAACTGTTCCGTCCAAGAAATACTCAACAGTTACTATACAGGCGAAATCAACCAACAAGTATTCGCCCAACTGCGGCATCAACTTACCCAAAAACTCAACAACGTCCTCGCAAAACTGCGCCTCAAAGCCAACACATTTAAAGAACGATTGCAGCAATCCGCAGGCGCAGACACGCACAAATCCCAAGCCGACTTGCTGATGGCAAACTTGCAGCATTGGCAACCTGGAATGAAATCAATCTCCCTCCCCGACTTTGAAACCGAAAAACCAGTTGTCATTCCGCTAAACGTCGAAAAAAACGCCGTTCAAAACGCTCAAGCCATCTACAAAAAACACCAAAAACTTAAAAGAGCCCGCATTGCAGTAGAACCTTTGTTAGCCGCCGTACAAGAAGAAATCGATTATTTAGAACAAGTCGAAGCCGCACTTTCGGTATTGGAAACCTACCGCAACACCCAAGATTTGCAAACCCTCGCCGAAATCCGCGAAGAACTAATCCAGCAAAAATATCTAGTTGTACCAGATTACCGTAGCAGTGACAAAAATGCTGCGATCGAATTTCACCGCTACCAAACCCCCAGCGGCTTTGAATTACTAATCGGGCGCAACAACCGCCAAAACGACCAACTCACCTTTCGTACCGCCACCGACTACGACTTGTGGTTTCACACCCTAGAGATTCCCGGAAGTCACGCCTTGCTGCGCCTCAAACCCGGTACAGTTGCTGAAGAAACCGATTTACAATTTGCGGCTGACATGACTGCATACTACAGTCGCGCCCGCCACAGCGAACAAGTTCCGGTGGTTTATACCGAACCGAAATATGTCTACAAGCCGAAGGGTGCGAAGCCTGGTATGGTTGTGTACAAGCAAGAGCGGATTGTCTGGGGTAGACCGCAGCAAGCTCCGGCATGATATGATGTGCGATCGAACAACTCGACTAAAATAGGTTCGTAGTGAGGACTTCAGTCCTCATCAACATCCGAGGACTGAAGTCCTCACTACAAACCCAAAAATCAGCTTCTAATGTAAAGTTTTATTACAAAAAAATAAATTTTATTGCAAAAGTACCACTTAAGACAGATGATATGTTTCTTATAACCCGCTGCAAAGAAACGTGCAACTTGGGTTTCCTCACTGTGAGAAAAACACTGTGAGAACAACAAACAACGGATTTAACTATTTGTGCAGACCAGCTTTTACTAAAGCTGGTTATTTCTGTTTAAAGAAAATAGACTTTAATTGCATTCATTCGCTCGCTCTTCTTGAAAGGCATCTGCGTTGCATCTACGTTGCATCTGCGGTTTCCCTATCAATCAAAGACTTATGCAATAAGTCTAATGTGCTCTTAAGCTGTTCTACATTTGAATTTTATTTCAAAAAAAATCAAACTTTTGTGGGGTGCGCTTTGAGCATCACCCCGAATATACAACTCCTAGAAAGTAAAAGTAGTTCTCACCACCCCAATCACCAAATCAGAATTACTCTTATTGTGGTCAGGAGCAGTCAGCCAAATCACACCAGGAGTAATCGAAATATTATCGCTCAACTTAAACTGATAGAAACCTTCAATGTGCAGCGAAGTATCCTTATCTTCCGGCAAAGTATTATTAGTAGAACTCGTCACCCTCGGTTCCATACCTACCAGAATCCCCGCCACATTTCCTTCTTTCAACAAATCAGGAAAAGCCAAAGTAGCCGCCCAGTTCCAGATTTTTTGGTCTCCCCGCTGCACAGAACCAGTAGGAGTACCCAAGTTCGATAAAATGCGCTGGTTGGTGTAACCCGCCCAACCGCCAATTGCAATTCGGCGACCCAGTTTCAACGAAGCTTGCGCGCCGTAGGAATTGCTAGAAACTGGCAGATTGCTATCGCTGTCGATTCCGAAGGAACCGAGACGCGCCGGGAAATTAGAAGCATTGCTGCCCGTACCGGTCACGAAATTGTAGGAATTAACGTAAGTTAAACCTATAGCAAAGCTGTCGCTTGGTGTGAAAGTCAACTGAGCCAAACCGCCATAGGAACCGTTGAACAAACCGTTACCCCGCGTCGGGCTCGCGGCGTTGCCGGCCAAATATCCCAAACTCAGTTCGAGTTTTTCCCCAAACTGATGCCGCAGAGCGATACCAGAACCGCCTGTCAAATAGTAAATTGGGTTGCGAGTACCGAAGTTAGAAAGAGCACCGCTGCCGCCATCTCCGTCAAAGTAAGGGTTGACAGTGTTGGTAAAATCGTCAGCAGCGCCGGCGTTGGCTTCGAGAATTACAGTCGTGTTTTTGCCTAGAGGAAATTGGTAAAGCAGTGCATCTAAAGCTACAGTATTGCTAGCCTCGCCGAAAGGCCCGGCATTAAACCGCAATTCCCCTTCAGCGGTTTTGGTATTGTTAGTAGAAAACGAACCCAAATTTAAAACTTGCAGTCGAGTTCTCAGCAAATCTTGACCAGAAAAACTCGTGTCAAAGTTTAGACGAACCCTGCTGCCAAAAGCGGTAGTTGTATCAGCTTCGCGGCCCTCGGCATCATCTCCCCCAGCGATACCTGTCAAAGCAAATACTACTTCGCCGTTAAGTTTAGTTGTAGTCGAAAACTGATTTGCTTCTAATTCAGAGGTGCGCGCTTCCAAAACATCAACGCGGCCGCGCAAAGTTGCCAATTCCGCAGCAAATTCTTCTTGCAACCTTTGCATAGAAGCCAAATCTTCTTTGGTTGCTAAATTTCCCGTACCACCTCTAATCAGTTCTGTTACCTTATCCAAACAGGCGTTTAAACCGGCTGCGAACTCGTAGCGAGTCATTGCCCGGTTGCCGCGGAAAGTGCCGTCGGGATAGCCAGCTATGCAGCCGTAGCGCTCTACTAGGGATTGCAAAGCTTGGAACGCCCAATCTGTGGGGCGCACGTCGGAAAGTTGCGAAACTGAGGTTACTTGGCCGGCTGCATTTTCGCTGTCTTCTGCGCTGTATTGGTTGATTTGTTCTAAAAGATTTGATTGCGCTTGAGGTTGGGCAATTGGAGGAGTTGATTGGGAAATCTGCTCTGGTTGTGCGGCCTGTTTTTCGGCGCTGAGATTAGCTGGTGCAACGGCGGGTGAGGTTTCGCTTGAGTTGGCGGGCGCGACTGCGGGAATTTGCTCTGCGATAGGTTGCTCAGCATTTAAGTTTGCGGGCGCGACTGCGGGTTGGGTTTCGCTTAACTCTGCTGCAACTGTATTGTTTTCTGGTGATGTGGCTTGTTCGGTAACTGGGGCTACCTTGGCTGGAACAATTTCTGTTTCAATCGTCTCAACAGTCAAGTTGCTAGTTAATGATGCTGGCTCAGCCGTCATTGTTGCTGTTTCAGGCTTTGCAGCCTCGGTTGCAGCACTTGGTAATTGCAATTGATTGGCTTGAGCAGTGGCAATTTCTACAGGTTGCTCTGCTGCTAGGGCCGTCGAAGATACTACTAAACTTGCTGCTAATACAGCGGGACTAACTAAAAGTCCTTTCCACAAAAATTTTGACATTTTTTCCTCACACCACGTTAATTCGATCGCCCTTTCCAACAATTCAGTCGATCGCAAATCCTTTACACTATTGCGCCTAATAGCATTTTTTGTCAACAATCTGGCGAATCGTTGTCGCACTCTGCAATTTGGCCGCCCCAGATTTCACAAAAACCCCGTTGATTCCCAAAATCCTTAGCTTGAGCTAGATACTTGCGTAGAAACCCGGTTGGTGGCTCGATAGTTCGTAAGTAATTGCTCAGTAAGTTTAATATTGACAGAACTAGCGCTAACAAATCGTTCGATCGACTACATACAAGTGAAAAAACTCAAATACGCCCTAGTTCATGAATGGTTGACACCCTTGGCTACCGGCGGTTCAGAACTCGTAGTACAAGAAATCCTCAAATATATAGACGCTGATATCTATGCCCTGATTGACTTTGAATCAGCCAATCCCGAAAGCTATCTTTTCGGGCGACAGATTGGCACCACATTCTTGCAGCACTTTCCCGCAGCCCGCAGCGGCGTGCAAAAATATTTGCCATTTCTGCCGATCGCGATCGAGCAACTAGACCTGCGACAATACGACATCATCCTCTCATCATCCCATGCTGTCGCCAAAGGCATCCTCACCAGTCCCCAGCAAATGCACGTCTGCTACTGCCACACGCCCATGCGCTACGCTTGGGACTTAACTTTTGACTATTTGCGTAGCAGCAAAGCCGGACGAGGCATCCAGGGTCTGCTGACGCGATATTTGTTGCATCGACTGCGACAGTGGGACGTAATTTCCGCCAATCGTGTTGATTATTTCATCGCTAACTCTCAACACACTGCGCGCCGAATTTGGCGGTGCTATCGGCGGCCGGCCCAGGTGATTTATCCGCCCGTAAATATCGAGCGATTTTCCTTGATGCGGCAAAAACAAGACTTTTACGTCACAGTTTGCCGGTTAGTAAGTTACAAAAACGTAAGTGCGATCGTCCAAGCATTCAATCAACTCGGGCGCAATCTAATTGTCATCGGCACCGGCCCAGAATTAGAAATGATTCGGCAAATCGCCAAACCCAACGTGCAACTACTCGGCTGGCAGCCCGCCGAAGTAGTTGAAAAGTACATGGCAGAAGCCAAAGCCTTTGTATATGCAGCTTGCGAAGATTTTGGCATAGCTTTAGTAGAAGCTCAAGCTGGCGGCACACCCGTAATTGCCTATGCAGCAGGAGGCGCTTTGGAGACAGTGCTCGACATTCGCCAACACCCAGAAACAGGGACTGGTTTATTTTTTCCATCCCAAACCGCAGCAGCAATAGTCGAAGCCGTCGAGGAATTTGAGCAGTTGCAAGGAAAATTTCAGCCGGAAATGGCGCGGTTGCACGCCGAAAAGTTTGCCCCGGAAGTCTTTGAGCAGCGCTATCTGGCTTTTGTCGAACAGTGCTATCAGGAATTTTTATCCGGCGATTTTTCCAAGTCGGGGACTTGAGAAGGACAGAGGGGGAGAGTGGGAGAGTGGGAGAGTGGGAGACCTGGAAAATATTCTGCAATTGCTTCAGAAGCCCTCAAAACCGCTCTACATAAGTACCTTGTCCCTTCTTCCTTCTTCCTTCTTCCTTCTTCCTTCTTCCTTCTTCCTTCTTCTGAATGCAGAAAATTGAGTATTTGAAACATAATTCAGAGAACAAAGCGTCTTGAGGCTTTATGATCATGACTGTGTGTGGTGTGAAGTGAAGGAGTAAGATGACTGCCGACAGCCAACTAATCTCCGGCAAGGTAATTCGAGCGATCGCGAGACGCGGTTTTGGGTCTGTCCTCGACGGAGATAGACGCATCAGTCGTTCTCTACAGAGACTCGACGGAGAACTTTTCAAGCGGTTATTTGACATTCTCTTTTCCTTATCGGTTCTGATCCTGTTTGCTCCGGTTTACCTGCTTTTGGCTCTCTCAATCGCCTTAAGCTCGTCCGGGCCTATTTTTTACGTACAGGAACGAGTAGGCAAAAACCGTAAAAGGTTTTATTGCCTTAAATTCAGAACGATGGTGGAAAATGCGGACGATATATTGCTGGAAATCATGGAAAATTCTCCGCATTTGCGTCAAGAGTTTGAGGACAATTTCAAGCTGAAACAAGACCCTCGAATTACCTGGATTGGAAGATTTTTACGAATGACCAGTTTAGACGAATTCCCCCAGTTTTGGAATGTTTTAAAAGGAGATATGAGCGTCGTCGGACCGAGACCTTTAGTTGAAGAAGAACTGCCGAGATACGGTCGTCACATCAACAAAATTCTCACCATAAGACCTGGAATTACAGGCTTGTGGCAAGTGTCCGGTCGCAACGACATTCCCTATCCCCGCCGAGTCCAAATCGACCTCTATTACGCAAATGACAAAAACCTTTGGATGGATATGTGGATTGTTTTCAAAACAATTGGAGTTGTGATTTTTCCCAAAAATAACGGCGCATATTAATTTTTGTCTGCAGTCAGCAATCGGTAGTTAGTTTTATTTGTTACTGACCACTGATGCTGACTACTGACAATCAGCGACAAACTCTTTGTCAAAACTAAACAGTTCCTGGATGCCGATCGAAGAATTGTGAGCTTAACTAAAGGGGCAAATACTTAAATAAACCTACCTCTTCTTCATTTAGAAAGATCAGTTCTTCTAGATAGACTACTTTAGGTTTAGGTGTTAAACTTAACTCTATAACCTTTGGCTTAAGGGGGATAGCCTACTTATCTTGGGATAGCCCACTACCCAACAGCGTAGGAAGTAAACTTCAACTGGCTTTAGGTAACTAAAGTTAAGTTTGAGTAAGTTTTAGAAAGCAGTTAACGTAGAGTTTGAGAATACGGCCGGCAGGGATCAACAGCCTCTGCCAAAAAGTTTATTGTGAATTAACACAGCCTGTCAAAGGAAAATCAGATGACGCAACGTAAGCGAGCGCTAATAACAGGTATTACAGGTCAAGACGGCTCCTACTTGAGCGAATTACTGTTAGAGAAAGGATATGAAGTTCACGGCATTATCCGGCGCAGTTCTAGTTTCAATACCGATCGAATTGACCACATCTATGTCGATCCTCACAGCGAGGGTGCGCGCCTGTTTCTACACTACGGCGACTTGACGGACGGCACCACTCTCCGCCGGATATTGGAAGAAGTTCAGCCGGTAGAAATTTATAACTTAGGCGCTCAATCTCACGTTCGAGTCAGTTTTGACTCGCCGGAATATACGGTGGACACTGTAGGGATGGGAGTATTGCGACTGCTAGAAGCAATTCGGGACTATCAGCACCGCACCGGCATAGAAGTGCGGTTCTATCAAGCAGGTTCTTCGGAAATGTTTGGTTTGGTGCAGGAAGTTCCGCAAAAGGAAACAACTCCTTTTTATCCCAGAAGTCCTTACGCCTGCGCCAAAGTTTACGGGCACTGGCAAACAATAAATTATCGCGAATCTTACGGACTTTTTGCCTGCAACGGCATCTTGTTCAATCACGAATCTCCCCGCCGTGGCGAAACTTTTGTAACTCGCAAAATTACTCGCGCCGTTGCCAGAATAGTCGCCGGCAAGCAGAAAAAGATTTACTTGGGCAATCTCGATTCTAAGCGGGACTGGGGCTATGCTAAAGACTACGTGCTGGCGATGTGGCTGATGCTGCAAAAAGACAAGCCTGACGATTATGTCATTGCTACCAACGAAACCCATTCCATTAAGGAATTTCTCGATTTGGCTTTTACTTACGTCAATTTAGATTGGCAAAAATATGTGGAGTTTGACGAACGCTACTTGCGTCCGGCAGAAGTCGAACTGTTGATAGGCGACTCGACTAAGGCGCGCCAGCAATTAAATTGGGAACCTTCTGTAACTTTTCAGGAGTTAGTACATTTAATGGTAGATGCTGACATGAAAGCTTTAGAACAGCAAGGTCGGGGTTCGGGCAACGGATTTGATTAAGTCGCTCAACTAAGCCGTCAGTGCGGACAATTTGTAGGGGTAGGGCCCCGTGTTTACCCCCTTTGGCGAAAGGCGCGCATCGGAGGATTGCCCCTGCACACACTTCACAACTGATGAGAGGGTTGTTACAGCTATTAGCGTAGCGCGATCGGCATTCAAAGAACCAGCTTAATTGCTCGCAAAATTTTCGGCTGTGCCGGCTAAAAAAAACATTAAAATGATAGTTGAGGAGTCGCGATCCCTATATCTAACTTTCGGGTGTGCACGGCGCAAATTGTCCCTATCTGCTGCAGCTAAAACAAATTTGTGGGCCACCTCATCCTGTAGCTGAAAGCTTTTTTTGCTAAAGCAACAATTTTAGAATTGAAATTGTCGATCGACCTTTATTCAAAATCCCGAGGCTAAAATTATGACAAGCTTGGATTTAAGCAGCAAACGCATTCTAGTCACGGGCGGCGCCGGTTTCTTGGGCCGTCAGGTAATCGACCAGCTAGTGAAAGCAGGGGCCGATGCTGATAAAATTTCGGTAACTCGATCGCGCGACTGCGACCTTCGCGTCATGGAAAACTGCAAGCGCGCCGCCGACAAACAAGATATCATCATTCACCTCGCCGCCCACGTCGGCGGCATCGGCTTAAACCTAGTCAAACCCGCTGAATTATTTTACGATAATTTGATGATGGGCGCGCAACTAATCCACGCCGCCTACGAAGCAGGAGTCGAAAAATTTGTCTGCGTAGGCACGATTTGCGCTTATCCCAATTTAACCCCAGTTCCTTTCAAAGAAGACGACCTCTGGAACGGCTATCCAGAGGTAACTAACGCACCTTACGGAATTGCCAAAAAAGCCTTATTAGTGCAACTGCAATCCTACCGCCAGCAGTACGGATTCAACGGTATCTACTTGCTACCAGTAAATCTCTACGGCCCGGAAGATAACTTTGACCCGAAAAGTTCCCACGTCATCCCCGCATTAATTCGCAAAGTCTACGAAGCGCAAGAAAGGGGAGACAAAACACTGCCAGTTTGGGGCGACGGCAACCCTAGCCGCGAGTTTTTGTATTCCACAGATGCCGCGCGGGGAATTGTGATGGCGGCTCAATCTTACAACGAATCTGACCCAGTTAATTTGGGAACGAATAGCGAAGTTAAAATTCGCGATTTAGTGGAAACGATTTGCGAATTGATGGGATTTGAGGGAGAAATTGTTTGGGAAACAGACAAACCGAACGGTCAGCCGCGCCGCTGTTTGGATACCCAAAGGGCTAAGGAAAAGTTTGGTTTTGTGGCGGAGGTGAAGTTTAAGGAAGGGTTGAAAAATACGATTGAGTGGTATCGAGAACACGCAATTTGAGTGTGAAAAACCCGGTTTATTCATGAAACCGGGTTTTTTTATGTAAGGTGGTGAATGGAAGTAAATCAGCAGAAAGAACTTTTTAGTAAAGCTGGCTCTTCCTTACTCAGTGTGCCAAACGATTAGTTTAAGTAGTTAAAACCCAAGCTATGTATGAATCGAAGGAAAAAATGGCTCCCAATTAACTAAGGAATGAAAATTTAATAACTTACAATTTTTATGCTTCTTGTGGGATGGGCGGGACGCCCATCCCACAAACTTGTGTAAATTATTTAATTCGCGATCCTAAAGTAAGACCGGAAACCCTTGCTGTGTAAAAAATTATGCTATTAATTTCAGATAAATTAGCACACTAAATACGGAAGACCCGGCATATTTAGCCTTCCATATCGTAAATCAGCAACGCCGAATAATAATGGAGGGGCGGGTTTTACAAGCAATCTGTGGGTAAGACCAACAATATAGTCAACCCACCCCCACGATAGGGGTAAATCGCAATTGCTTTCTATCGATAAAAAAGCCGATCGCAATTTCTGTCAATCTGCGTTTTGGGCGATCGACTACCTCTAAAGGAATATTATGAAAAACATTTTTGACAATTTATTAAAATTTATTATACTACTTGTCAGGTGCGGAGCGTAAATATTCTCTCACTGCCTATACAAAATAAAGCCTGACCGAAAGCAATTTGGTCGCCAGCCCCGCGATTCATTCCTTTGCAAGCTGACTGACGGTGTAAACTTTTCAATTCTAAAATCTAAAATCTAAAATCTAAAATCTAAAATCTAAAATCTAAAATCTAAAATCTAAAATCAAATGACAGCCGACAAAACCGGATTTAGCATTAGCGCGACCGCGATTCGCCGCCACATCGGCACCATCATGCTGACACTTGCTATTATAATCGTGGGCTTTTTCTACATCACCCAACTGCCCGTTGACTTGCTACCCTCCATCACCTATCCCCGCATCGGCGTGCGCTTAGATGCCCCCGGAGTCTCCCCAGAAGTAGCAATAGACGAAGTTACCCGCCCCCTCGAACAAGGACTTTCCGCCACTGAAGGCGTCATCCAAGTTTTTTCCCGCACCCGCGAAGGACAAGTCAGCGTCGATTTATTCTTCAAACCCGGGGGCAACATCGACCAGGCCCTCAACGACGCCACCGCCGCTGTCAACCGCATCCGCAACCGACTTCCCGATACAGTTGAATCGCCCACTCTCTTCAAAGTTGACCCTTCCCAGCAGCCGATTTACGAATTTGCCCTCACTTCCAACTCCTTGCAAGGAGTTGATTTGCGCGTATTTGCCGACGAAGAATTATCCAGAGAACTAAACGTAATTCCTGGAATAGCAGCAATTGACGTTGCCGGCGGCGTGCAAGAAGAAATTCAAGTAAATATTGACTTAAATCGCTTGCAATCTTTAGGCGTCAGTATTTCCGACGTTTTATCAGCCCTCGAATCCCGCAACCTCGACACTTCCGGCGGGCGACTGCGGCAAGAAGCAGCGGAACCTTTAACCCGTACCGTCGGGCGATTTAAAAACGCCAAAGAAATTCAGGCAATTTCTTTTCAAGCATCGGGTTCCAATCCGCCAAAACGAGTGTTTTTGCGAGATTTTGCTCAGGTAATTGACGGTACAGAAGAAGAGCGAGTTAAAGTATTTCTCAATCAGAAAGCAGCCGTAAAAATTAGCATTCAAAAGCAGCCTGACGCCAATACAATCTCAGTTGTAGACGGCATCAAAAAGCGGCTAGAAGAATTAAAAGCATCCGGGGCAATTCCCGAAGGCACGATTATTGTCAATACCTTCGACGAGTCGAAGTTCATCCGCGATTCTATTAGCAACGTCCTATTTTCTGGTTTAACCGGGGCTGTTTTAGCGGGGGCATCAGTTTTGCTGTTCCTCGCTTCCCTGCGCCAAACTTTTATTATTGTCGTGGCAATTCCCCTCGCCACTTTAATGGCGATTATCCTGATGGGAGTTTTTCACCTATCTCTCAACGTCTTCAGTTTGGGCGGTTTGGCGCTGGGGGTGGGGATTGTGGTCGATAACTCGATCGTCATGCTGGAGAATATTGTCGAAGGAACCAGCAATAAAAACAGTGCCAACGGCAAGCAGCCCTTAAGTAACAAGCAGTTGATGCAGCAAGCAGAAAAAAGCAGCCAAGAATTAGAATCAGCTTTATTTGCTTCCACCATCACTAACTTAGTTGCCGTACTGCCATTTTTGCTCATCGGTGGCTTAGTTTCCTTACTTTTCAACGAATTAATCCTCACCATCACCTTCTCCGTCGCCGCCTCTCTGATTGTCGGATTGACAGTTGTACCGATGATGGCTTCTCGACTGCTAGCGCTGCGGGTATCCAGCGGTTTGAGCAACTTTTGGCCGCTGCGCGCATTCGATCGAGCTTTTACCAATGCTACCGCCGGTTACGGTAAATTTTTATCGGGCATAGTGCGGTGGCGGTTGATTATCATTGCAGTAGCGATTATTGGATTGGGCGGCGGCAGTTGGCTGATGAGTGGTCAAATCCCCCAGGAAATATTGCCCAGAATTAATACCGGTCAAGCGAGATTGTTTGCTTTGTTTCCTGCCGGCACAAATTTGGCAACCAACCAAAGAATCATGGCAGAAGCTGATAAAATTATCATCAGCCAACCAGAAACTCTATACACTTTGACGACGGTGGGCGGGCTGTTATTCGGCAACAATACGGTTGAGAATGTGCTGCGCGGCGGCTGCAACATTACGCTAAAACCGGGCACCAATACATTGAATTTTGTGCAGCGAGTTACGGAAGAATTGAAGAAAAAAATTGACTTGCCTAAAAATACTCGTTTGCGTCTGAATCCAGAAAATGTGCGGGGTTTAGTTTTAACTAATTCGCCAGTGCGCGGTGCTGATGTTGATGTCCTGCTTCAGGGCGAAAACGAACAAATATTGCAGCAAGCCGGCCGCGAGATATTGGCAACTTTGGATCAGAAGGTAACTTTAGCTACTTTTCGCCCGGATGGAGACCCGCAACAAACGGAAGTGCAGATTCGCCCCAACTGGGAACAAGCAGAAATCTACGGGTTGAATGCGAGGCAAATTGGAGAGGCGATTCAGACAGCAATTCAAGGTTCTGTTCCTACGCAATTGCAGCGGGGAAACCGTTTGGTTGATGTGCGGGTACAATTCGATCGCGCTGCAGTTCAATCGATTTCTGCACTAAAATTTATCCCTTTAACTGCTAGGGATAACAGCATTATCCGCTTGAGCGATGTGGCGAATATTGAACTGGGAAAAGCGCCTGGGGAAATTCAAAGGCTTAACCAGCGCCAAGTTTTCATGATTGCTGGGAATATTAATAAGGGCGCAAGTTTGGGCGATGCTTTGAAACAAGTGGATGCAGTTTTGTCGGAAATCAAATTGCCGCCGGGAGTGCGAGTGATACCTAGTTCGGCGGCGGAAACTAACCGGGAATTGCAAAGTTCGCTGATTGTTTTGGGATCTTTGGCGGCGTTTTTGGTATTTGTGGTGATGGCGGTGCAGTACAATTCGCTTGTCGATCCGCTGGTGATTATGCTGACGGTGCCGCTGGCTTTGGCTGGCGGGATTTTCGGGCTGTACGCGACTAAAACTCCGATCGGCGCAACGGTGATTGTGGGGGCGATTTTGCTGGTGGGAATTGTGGTAAATAATGCGATTATTATGGTGGAGTTGGCGAACCAAATTCGGGAAGATGAAAAGGTCGATCGCACGACGGCAATTCTCAGGGCGGCACCTCAGCGCTTGCGTCCGATTTTGATGACAACTATTACCACAGTTTTGGGTTTATTTCCCCTAGCTTTGGGCATTGGAGACGGTTCGGAATTCTTGCAACCGCTGGGTGTGGTGGTGTTTTCCGGTTTGTCGCTGGCGACTTTACTGACGTTGTTTATTATTCCGTGTTTTTACATTTTGCTGCACGACTTCTTTGGGATGTTTGCCGCGAACAAGAAACCGCAGACAGTTGCTATTCCGGTGCAGAAGGCGGCGAGAAAGACTCCGAATTTATAAAATTTAGTGTCACCTTTTTACGCACTTCGACGCAATCCGACAGGGGTTTCAACCCCTGCCTCATAGCGAAAGTCGGTTAAAACCGACTGTAGATTTTGAGGGGAAGTGCGATCGCTTTTAGTCCTCTTTCAGAGGACTTTAGCTATGAGACAGGGAATTCATTCCCTGTCGGACTGTCGGATTTACCAACAATACCGCTACTGCATTTGATGTGAAGTTGACGCCACAAGAATTAGTGGGTAAGGTGCGTCAGTAAACATTCTATGACTCCCAAAAGAAATTCCCGACTGACGCACCCTACGAGAATTAGTGTGTTTGACATCCAAAACTTTTATGTTACAATTATACTACATGACAAACTGGCAAAACAAACTTAAACAAAAATGCCCTACGAAAAGTTAGAAATATCAACCCCAAAACCAGTATTATCTTGGGCAAATCACGCCTTGGGCGAAAAAGAAACCAAGATGGCAGAAAATGTAGCATCTTTACCCTTTGTATTCAAACACGTTGCACTAATGCCCGACGTACATTTAGGGAAAGGTGCTTTAGTCGGTTCAGTAATTGCCACAAAAGAAGCGATTATTCCCGCTGCTGTGGGGGTTGATATTGGTTGCGGGATGGCTGCCATTAAAATGCCATTCAAGGCTCACAAATTAGAAGGCAAACTCAAACAAATTCGCCTCGATATCGAAGCCGCAATTCCTGTCGGATTTTCAGAAAACAAAGAAGTAGAAACAACTGTCACCAACTGGCAAGGATGGGGTGAGTTTAAGGAACTTCATCAAGGCGTGCAGCACCAAAACAATAAAGCCTTAAAACAAATGGGTTCCCTCGGTGGCGGTAATCATTTTATTGAGGTTTGCGTTGATACTGAAAACTTTGTTTGGCTAATGCTGCACTCCGGTTCTCGCGGCATTGGAAATTTGCTCGCACAGCAGCACATCGAGACTGCTAAAGATTTAGCTAAACTGGCAGAAATTAATCTAGCTGACAAAGATTTGGCTTATTTTGTAGCTGGTACGCGGGAGTTTGCGGCTTACTGGCACGATTTGCAGTGGGCGCAAGATTATGCTCGTTTTAATCGCGATGTGATGATGAATCGGTTTAAGCGAATTGTGGAAAAGCACGTCGCGGGTGGCAAATCTGTTAAGCCGTTATTAGAGGTGAATTGCCACCACAATTACGCGGAAAAAGAGGTGCATTTTGGCGAAGATGTGTATGTTACTCGCAAGGGTGCTGTGCGCGCGGATGTAGAGGATTACGGGATTATTCCGGGTTCGATGGGGGCGAAGTCTTTTATTGTTAAAGGGAAGGGAAATGCTGAAAGTTACTGTAGTTGCAGTCACGGCGCGGGGCGCTTGATGTCTCGCACTCAAGCGAAGAATGTATTCACTCTCGATGATTTTGTGCGGCAGACTGACGGGGTTGAGTGCCGCAAAGATGAGCAATTTTTAGACGAAATTCCGGGGGCTTATAAGTCTATTGATGAGGTGATGAGTCAGCAGTCGGATTTGGTGGAAGTTGTGGCGACGCTGAAGCAGGTGGTTTGTGTCAAGGGGTGACAGAAACTGGTTTATTGTACTTCACTTACCTGAAAATTGCTGTATGGGAAAATGGGGGAAATCAAGCCGCTGTTGATTTCCCCCTCTTGACAAACGCTTTGTTTTCTGAAGCTTTTTCTCTAACAGACCATCTGCTGCCACTCAAGTTCTAGCAAGCGCAGCAGTCTTTCATCGCCCTTGGCTTGGGCTGCTTGCTTTCTACGATCGAGAATATTGCAAATATTCGCCCGGTGCACTTGCGCCACTTCCACAACTGTTGGGTAATATTCCACCGTCGCTGAGGCGCGAGCTGCTGCGACATCCCGATCGCCAGCTTCAGCATCTCGCTTTTTGGTATAGTTTGTGCCGCCGTATTTTTTGGGGTTGGGAATGTGTCTCGGATACCGATAGTTCCAGTTTTGGCCCCGGTATTTGCCCGCGACTTCGCCTTCGATCATATCAACTGTCGGAATGTCGTACTCGTAGTTTGAGCCGCGATAAGTGAGTTTCATATTTTTTGATCCTTATAGGTCGATAAAAAGGGCAGTCAGGTCAGGTTTGCTTTTGTTCACTAAAACTTTTTTAGTTTCTGTATTCAATTATACTGTTTTTTAAGAGAAATCGGTTGTATTTACAAGAATTAATATTTTGAGGGAGAGAGGGCAGCAAAAAACCCGCCGCAGCGGGTTTAATCGAACTTTTGACTAATTCGAGCCGCAGCCGGATCGAAACTGCTTGAGTTCGGAAGAACTAGCCGACTGTCACCTGATCGGTTTGCACGTTTGTTGCGCCTTCTTCAGCAGAGGCGATCGCCACCAACTTGTCGAGAATTGCCTGACTGGGAACTTGACCTTTGAGAACAACCGTACTGCTGAGCTGAGCTACATAAACAGTCTCGATATCAGCAACTTCTGAATCGGCGTCAAAAGCTAAAGCAACCCGCTTCGCTAAGCCACTTTCGTCAAAATTTCCGTCTGGGCCGACTTTAGCAGGAGCGATGGATTGCGCTTGTGCTGCTTGCTGTACTACTTGTGCCATCGGTTCAGCCTGGGGTGCAGGCTTTTCGAGTCCGAACAGTCTTTTAAACCAACCCATATTAGTTGAGTCTCCTGAAAATACACTTTTTACACGATAGCTCTAGAATTCCAAAAGACTCCTAATTGTTGCAAAACTCAGCGAAATTTATCAAAATGTTTTATCGGGAGACTTTCACAATCTAAAATCTTAAATAGTATTTAGATGTTGATGTTGCTATTTGATGTATAGGACGATCGCTACGCCTTGGATTGCAGGCCCGTAGTCGAAGTAGTTCCCACTGTCATCTTAAAAAAACTGTACAGCGGGTTGGAATACATTCCCGGTTTGTTTAACTACTGGGGACATCTCGTGCGGGTCATCGAACTGTGTTCACTGATGCAGGGGACGCTAACCCGCGCTTAATTGTGGGTAGCCCTGCATAAGTAGTGATGCGATTTGATGTAACCCGCTTTGTATCAGGAGATGAAAGGCAAAAATCACTACTTGTTTACCAATTTCCAATTCCCAATTACTACTCACCAGTTCCCAATTAGAGATAATTAAATCTAACTCTTAACTTTTTAGATAATATTGTTCTGCTTCCGACCAATTCAGTTTAAGCAACGAATCATCTCCCCATGTCAGTTTGAGACTCGGCTTAATTGCTTCCACGCCCAAAGCGCTAATAATCTGCGCTGCTACAGCTTTCGCCAATCGCGGTGGTACAGAATTTCCGACTTGGCGAAAACCGTGCCATTTTGTAACGTGAAATCTAAACCAGTCAGGATAGGAATGCAGTCGCGCAGCTTCCCTGACTGTAATGCACCGAGGCGCGATCGGGTGAATCGGTCTCGGCGAAGTATAAGCCCCCCTAGCCCGGTCGGTTCCAGCCCTGAGAGTGTTGCAAACTCCCTGGGGATGAAGCTTGTAAAAACGGCTGATCGGCTCTTTTTCGCCGTGTTTAGCCGCATGAAACCTTTCCATACATTCCAGAGAATGTTTAGTTCGCAAACTACAAGAGAGGATTTGTCGATCGTACTCGCGATCGTAGGAATAATCATCATCCAAACCATCAATTCCGCGCATTATACTCGCATAATTGCTGCACTTTCCGTACTCCGCCATTACCCAATCTCGGTGCAGCAACTCGCTGTACTTTTCCACTTCCGGCAAATCTCCAATCGCATCCCAAACTGTCGGGACAGCAGGTAAATTAATTTTTTTATAGCGTTTAGGAATTTTAATTTTCGGCAATATAGTAGTTTGCTGAGGGTATTTGGGTAGCTCATAACCTGCTTTGCACCCAATCAAAAACAATCGTTTGCGAGCTTGCGGAACTCCATAGTGAACAGCGTTGAGAACTTGATAATTTTCTTCTACTTGATAGCCACATTTCAGAAAAGAGCTAATTAAAATATTCAGGAGTTCTTTGTGTTCTCCTGATGCAATTCCCGGTACATTTTCCATTACAAAAAACTTGGGTTTTAGCTCCAAAACTAAGCGCTGAAAGTGAAAAATTAAAGAATTTCGTGGGTCGTCCACCTCGCGCTTGCCCATCATGGAGAATCCTTGACAGGGCGAACCGCTGATTACTACGTCTATCTCGCGCCGCCCGATCGCCGATTTTTTCCGAATTTCCGATCCCGTAAGCGCTGTGACATCTTTGCACAGAATAGAACACAGCGGGAAATTAAACTCGTGTGTGGCGCAGTGAATAGGGTCAATTTCGACTGATGCAAGTACATCAAAACCTGCTTGTTCAAAGCCCAGGGTCATGCCGCCCGCGCCTGCAAATAAATCAACAGCGATCGGTCGCTTTTTCCGATTGCTTGGCATAACATTTCAATAACAAAGTTGCTTTAATAGAAATTAAGGAAATCAACCGCGTTTCTGGTAATAAATCTTGGGTTTGTCAAGGAGCCATCCACAAAGAAACCGGGTTTATACATAACCTTTCAATACCAAAATTGCTTTAAGAAGCTGTATTTAATTTAACATTTTTCATTATTTCCGCAGCGGCCCGATCGCACGCACCAACATCTCCGAGACTTTCGCGCATTTCCCGATAACCTGCCAAAGTTTGCTGGCGTCGATCGGCATTTTGCAGCAATTCCAGTGCGTGGTTCACTATATTTTCCGCAGTAGCGTCATCTTGCAGCAACTCCGGGACGATCGGCTTCATTTGCACCAAATTGGGCGGAGACATAAAAGGAATCGAAAATTTCAGCACGTGGCGAGCAATAATCGCCGTAATCGGACTGACGCGGTAGGCGACAACTTGCGGAACATCGAGCAAAGCTAACTCCAGATTAACAGTACCAGATTTAGCGATCGCCAGATCGGCAGCAGCCAAGATTTCCAGAGTTTGATTTTCTAACAAAGTAGCCCGCAAACCGTAATTCTCGATCGCCTGTTCGATTTTGCTGCGGAAAGCTTGATTAGCAAGCGGAATCCAAAAATGAACTTCCGGCAATTTAGCTTGAATAATTTGAGCAGCCTCAAATATAACCGGCATCAGGTACTTGAGTTCTTGGTGTCTAGAAGCGGGAATTAGGGCGATCGACACCTGTTCCGGCACAATTCCCAAAGTTTTGCGGGCAACTTCCCGGCTGGGCGCAGATTGCATTCTATCCACCAAAGGATGACCAACCCAACTCACTTCGGCTCCTTTTTCCCGATAATAACTAGCTTCCTCGGGGAAAATTGCCAAAATTTTATCCGAAATATTGACAATCAGATCAGTATTGCGAGGAGAAATCGACCAAACCCATTCTTGAGGTGCGATGTACCAAACCACAGGAAAATCCGGCAAACAGCGGCGGATATAGCTGCCAATACCGAGATTTGGAGTCAAATAATCAATCAATACAACAGCATCGGGGCGGAAGTTTTTGAGATATTGTTTAGCTTTTTGCTGAACTTTGATCGTTGGCCAAATATACGGCACTGATTCTATAAGGCCCATAGAACCAATGCCCACAGTATCGCCTAAAATAGTAGCACCCGCTTCCGCCATACGAGGGCCGCCCAATCCTGTTATTTCTAACTCCAAACCGGCGGCGACAGCGTAACGTTTTAAGGCTGCAACTAACAACGATCCTTGCAAATCACCCGAAACCTCACCAGTGCTAATAAAAATTTTCATATTCTAATTTTAAACAGGTGAGATGTTTGCTAATAACTCGGTAACAGCATCATATTGATCGGGCATATTAGCACAGCGTAGGAGTAATTCTAACTCTAGAGCGGGAAGGAATGTACTCCGGGCAATCTGCTCATAATTTTCACCTGTTAAGTAATAGAGAGATAACTGACTATTTTGCCAAAACCAGACTTCCCGAACGCCCAATCTTTTGTAGAACTCTAGACTATTTATCCCGCCACTGGTAATTACCACTTCAATAGCAATATCTGGGACTATTTTTTGGGTTCCTATATCATAGGAAGCATCCGGCTCTTTTCTACCGCCTAATTCTCTGTCACCCAGAGTCTGCCCGCCCTTGCCGTAAAATCGAATCCCATTTGCTCTCATGTATGCCTCTAGCAGCATACAGAGAGTTTTTTTGATGATTTCGTGTTCCGGCGAGACAGTCATAATTTGCAGTGTGCGATCGAGATAGAAAAATTTCACACCTCTGACATCTTTAAAAGCTGCTTCTATCGCTTCAAATTGCTCCCAACTAACATCTGAGAACGTAATGCAGCCATCTTGTTCTGTTTCATAGGATGTAGATTTGACTGAAGTATATACATTCATAGGGCCAGAATCGCTCTGTTGATAGATTTATTCTACCCCATTCACTTTTTGCCAGGAATCAAACCGCGCCGCCCTTTGGTTATAGACTGCTGCAAAAATCTCTGCAGGTGCTGCAAGTGGGGGTTTTCTGGCAACAAATCCAACTGTTCCAAAGCTTGATTTAGAGTGTAGCCAGAATGGTATAGAATACGAAAAGTTTTCTTCAAAACTAGCAAATCTTCTGCGGTAAAACCGGCGCGCTCTAAGCCTATTTTGTTGATTGCTCGCACTCTCGAAGGATTCCCCTCGACTAGCATATAAGGAGGCACGTCTCGATCGATCCTGCTCAAGCCGCCCACCATAGACAAGCGGCCGATGTGGACAAATTGGTGAACGCCCAAAACACCGCTCAATCGGGCTTGAGACTCGATTTTAACGTGTCCGGCTAAGGCTACAGCATTCGCGATAATTACTCGATCGGCGATCGCGCAATTGTGTCCCACATGAACATAAGCCATCAATAGATTATGATTGCCAATAGTCGTGCTTTCCCCGGCTCCAGTAGCGCGGTTAATTGTCACATATTCCCGAATTTGATTGCTGTCGCCAATTTTTACCCTAGTCGGAGAACCCTCGTATTTCAAATCTTGAGGTTCCAAACCAATCGCCGCACCGGGGAAAATTTGATTGCGAGCGCCTATTTCTGTTAGCCCGTCGATAATTGCATGGGCGCCAATCTTAGTATCCGGCCCGATTTTCACTCTTTCCCCAATTACAGCATAAGCTCCCACTTCTACAGTCGGGTGAAGTTCGGCGCGGGGATGAATCACAGCAGTTGGGTGAATCAAAGTAAGCATTTTTTATTAGTCAGTTTTCAGTTTTCAGTTTTCAGTTTTCATACAAAATCAAGCTTAAATACCCCGTTTATTTCTTAGTCCGCGTCGGCGGACTTCGTTTGTGTAGTAGCGATTTCAATCGCCGAATCATCAAGGAGTAACAAACCAGGATTTAGTATCAGTAGTCCCTTGTCAATTGTCAATTGTCAGTTGTCATCAGGAATAGAGAGAAATTCCCAAATAACACATAACCAATCACCAATCACCAATCACCAATCACCAATCACCAATTTAATCTACCATTGAAAACATCAATTCGCCTTCACAAACTTTTTGTCCGTCTACTACAGCCAGAGCCTGCATTTTTGCGAAGCGGCGGCGTTTTACCCACAGCAATTCTACAGTCATCAGCAACTGATCGCCCGGTACAACCTGACGGCGGAACTTGACTTTATCAATTCCCGTAAACATCCACAATCCTTGCTCGATGTCGGGCAACTGAACGAGGACAATACCGCCCACTTGAGCCATCGCTTCGACAATTAACACTCCTGGCATAATCGGCCTTTCGGGAAAATGCCCTTGAAAATGTGGTTCGTTAAAAGTCACATTTTTAATTCCTACAGCCCTCTCGGACGGCACGTAATCAACAATCTTGTCTACCAGTGCAAAAGGATAGCGGTGAGGCAATAATTTCTGAATTTCTTCGAGAGTAAAAGTAGATTTAACCGCTGGAGAATCTTCACCGTTCTCGGTGGGGACGGATTCAGAATTAGCAGTATTGAGGGTGTTAACTTCAGTCAGCGTAGACATTGCTTGAAGACTTTTGAGTGTGGTATGACAGAAGGCAGAAGGCAGAAGGAAGATGCAATCTTAACAGATCACCTGTTTTTTCCTAACTTTTATCTAGGGTGGCTAGAGCTTCCGATTTCAGGGCTTGGGCGAGTTGGACGTGCAGGTTGTGACTGGCTTTGTAAGCCAAGTAGTGAGCTTTTGGCCAAGTTCCGAGCAGACTGAGGTCGCCTACTAAGTCTAGGATTTTATGGCGCACCGGTTCGTTGGCAAATCTCAAAGGCGGGTTGAGCCAGCCGGATCGATCGCAAACTAGGGCGTTTTCTAGGGTACCACCTTTGATCAAACCTGCTTGTCGCAATTGGTCAACTTGGCGAGCAAGTCCAAAAGTGCGGGCTGGGGCGATCGCGCTAGCAAAACTTTCTGCCTCTGGCGACCAACTGTACCATTGATTGCCGATCGCCTGTTCCTCAAAATCAATTCCATAACTAAATCGAGTTTCGGCTGAGGGTAAAGCCGCTGCAAAAGCATCCCCGTGGCGCACCCAAATTGGCTGTTCTAGGACGAAGGAGGAAGTGGGGTCTTGCTTCGATTCTTGAGGAACTAAGCCGGTATGGGCGATCGCCTCTACCCAAACCAGAGCCGAACCGTCCAGCAGAGGCACTTCCGGCCCATCCACCTCAATTCGAGCATTATCCGCTCCCATCCCCGCCAAAGCGGCTAATAGATGCTCTACAGTGCGAATTTGAGCATCGATACCTGCCAGTTCTGTTGAAAGTGCAGTCTGACAAACCGCCTCAATTTTTGCCGGAATTATCGGAGAACCAGGCAAGTCAATTCTGACAAAATAGCGGCCTTCCCCAACCGCAGCAGGCAAAACTCGGACGCGAGTTTGTTCGCCGCTGTGCAAACCGATGCCCGACAGTTCAAATTCAGATTTTAAGGTACGTTGAGTCATGAAAGAAGGAACAGTTGACTGTTGACAGTTGACAGTTGACAGCTTGCCGGCTCGCTTAGAGAAGGGTTGACACTTGACCGAAGGAAGAGGGAAGAGTGGGAGAGGGGGAGAGGGGGAGAGGGGAGATTGGGAGAATTAGTAATTAGCAATTACCCATTACCCATTACTCGTAACTAATGACAACTGACAACTGACAACTGACAACTGTCAACTGACAACTGACAACTGACAACTGACAACTGACAACTGTCAACTGACAACTGACAACTGTCAACTGTCAACTGTCATTAGAATCGCTCACCAATCCCAAAGTGAATTTGATTGTCGCCAGTGTCGTTGATACCGTAATCGATCCGGATCGGCCCTAAAGGAGATTGAATCCGCACGCCGAGGCCGTAACCGTAACCGCTACCGGGCTTTTCGCGGATACCGGCCGGGTCGCCCGGGACATCTTTGCCCGTGCCCAAGTCAGTGCCAGCATCCAAAAATAGCGCTCCGCCGATAAACGAAATAATCGGGAAACGGTACTCAACGCTGGCTTCTAGAAAACTGCGGCCGGCTCCGAGGTCGCCTTCGGCGTACCCGCGCACCGAGTTGGCACCGCCCAAGGCAAAGGCTTCGTAGGGAGGCAAATCTCCGAATACGGTGCCGCCTTTAACACTAAATGCCAGGGTTTGAGGGCCAGGAGCAAAGCTAGTGTACTTGACTGGTAGGTACAAGCTGTAGCTGGCCCGCAGGCGGTTTAAGAGGATGCTGCCGGAACCTACAGGAATCGATTGTTCCATCCCAAACCTGAGCAGGGAACCGCTAGTGGGGCGGAGGGGGTCGTTGCGCCGATCGCGCACGGCACCTGCTTGCAATGTTGTCAAGTCGTCGGAGCCGGAATTGCTAAAACTTAGCTGGTTGCCGAGTTCGTCCTCGGATTCGCGCCTGCCTTTGCGATCGGTAATTGAGACTCGCTGGTACTGCAAGCCGACTGAAGCTATCCACTCAGAATCGGCAAAAGGATTGCGCGACAGGGGACGGGTGAAATTGATGCCGGCGCCGGTGCGGACGACGCGGGGTCGATCGTCGTTGGGCAATCTAACTTCCCGTTCCCCGCCGTCAAAAATCACGCTGATCGATCGTCTTCTAAACGCATTAATCGTATAAGAAGTCCGGTAAGGGTCGCCCGCAATCCAGGGGTCGGTAAAACTCAGGTCAAACAGCGTTTGGCGTTCCCCGATTTGTACTTCAGCCCCCAATTTCTGGTTCCTACCTCTCAAGTTTTGCTGCTGGTAACTCAGCGTACCGAACAAACCCGTCGCGGAACTCAAACCCGCACCCGCCGCCAGAGAACCGGTATTTTTCTCAATGACGTTGACAATTACCCTTGCCTTGCGGGGGTCAGTCGTTCCCGGTTCCAAGGCAAGTCGCACGTCTTCAAAAATTCCCAAACCAAACACCCGTCTCAAATCCCTTTCCGCCTTGGTGCGGTTAAAGATGTCTCCGGGCTTGAGTTCTACTTCGCGGGTGATGACAAACTGACGGGTGTTGCCTCCGATCGGCTGACCCGTGGCATCTGTTGGCTCTCCCTCCTTGTTCAGGAAGCGGACATCAACGGATTCGATCTGGCCTTCTGCCACTACCAGGGTGACAGTGCCGTCGTCTGCTACTTGCGGGGCATCAGTGATTTGGCCCAAAACATAGCCGTTGTCTTGATACCACGCATTAATTTTTTTCACTCCCTCTTCAAAGCGACGGAGGTTGAGAATTTTGCCGTATAGATCGCGGAAGCTTTCGTCAATTACGCTTTGGGGCAGCACTTGCTGACCGGTGATTGTCACTCCCCGCAATACCGGGTTTGGCTGCACAATAAAAGTTACCCGGACGCCTAACGGGGTGTCTTCCGGTACTGCCCGCACGTTTCTGAAAAAGCCTGTGGCAAAAATGGCGTTGATGTCTTGTTGCAGTTGGCTGCGGTTGGTCGTGCGTCCTGGTTGGGTGCTGATGACTCGGTAAATTTCGCTTTCCAAGTCTTCCGTCGCCCCGGTGACTGTAACTTCTGCAACTAGCACTTGCGGTTCTGCTGGCCCGGCGGGTGCGGGGGTTTGTCTGGGCTGCGGTGCTAGGCCAGGGGGCAATGGGGGAGCGGTGTTAGTCGGCGGTCTGGTCGGGGCCGGTCGGGGGGTAACTTGGGCGTTTTGAGCGATCGCCCCTGATTCATCCTGTTTCCGAGGCTCTACCGCAACCCAGGCGGGCAAAACTGCGGTCTCCGAGGGGGGGAGCGGGCTAGCCATTTGTGCCTCTGGCAGAGCGTTTTGGCTGCTAGAGGCGAGGGGATTGGATGCCATCTCAGGTTTGAGTTGCAGGTCAACGGGCGAAACCGGGGTTGCCGGGTCTGTGACTCGGTTTGGGGGTTCGCGATCGTTCTCTCCTCTAGCAGGGGCCGCCACTATTTTTAGGGCTTCCCCTTTGCTAGTTTTAGCGGCTTTGCGGTTTTGAGGAGGATTTTGGGTTAATTCTGGAACGGGGCGATCGGGTAATTCGATCGACGGGGCGGGGGTAACGGCGGCCAATGTTTCCTCTGCTGATTCAGAGTAGGATGTTTGGCCACTTGCAGAATTTGATAACCCGAATGTTGCTGAGGCAGTAAAAACTGCCACCAATACGGCAGATAAACGCATTTTTGTTCACTTTTTTGGGCAATCCACACACCACATTAGTCATTAGTCATTATTCATTAGTCATAGTCATTAGTTATTAAGTCGGTTGAATCTCGCGCTGACCGCTAATTGATGACTGTTGACCGCTGATTGCTGACATCAAAGGCACAAGGGTGACAAACTGTGCAATTCTAGCGCATTACCAAGGCCTCTAGACTTTTTGAGCGAGAACCCGCTGGAGAACTTGCTGATAAGCGGTTTCCACCGATCCTAAGTCGCGGCGGAATCGGTCTTTGTCCATAACACGGGCGTCGGGGTCGGTTTCTGCGTTGTCCCAGAGGCGGCAGGTGTCAGGACTGATTTCGTCGGCCAGGATTAGATTTTGATGTTGGTCGATACCGAATTCTAGTTTGAAGTCTACTAGGGTGATGCCGCACTGGGTGAAAAATTCTTTGAGTATTTCGTTAATTTCGCGGGCGGCGATTTCTAGTTGGTCTACTTGTTCGGGGGTGGCTAGCTGCATTAACTGAAGTCGGCCGCGGGTCAGCAGCGGGTCTCCCAAATCGTCGTTTTTGTAATAAAATTCCACGAGCGACGGATTGACAATTGTGCCTAGGGCGAGTCCTGTTTGCTTGCAGAGACTACCGGCGGCTATGTTTCTGACGACTACTTCCAAGGGCAAGATTTTGACGCGGCAGACTCGCATTTGGTTGGGGGCCGGCGTGTCGATGAAGTGGGTGGGAATGCCTTTGGCTTCTAGCATCCGAAACAGGTGGGCGGATACGGCGCAGTTGATTTCGCCTTTGCCGATGATGCTGCCGCGTTTCTGGGCGTTAAAGGCTGTGGCGTCGTCTTTGAAGTGGGTCAGCAAAATTTCGCTGTCTTCGGTGGAGTAGAGGATTTTGGCTTTGCCTTCGTAGAGTTTGCGATCGGCTGACATGGCGATTAATAATGTAGATGAGTTTTAGATTTTACCGTAGCTCGATCGGGTGTTATTGGCGAGTTTTTGGATCTCCGCTGCACCGCTCATTCTCTGACGGGCGAGTACGCCTGCAGGTAGATACCGTCATCTGCCCAGGCATAAATGATTCTTGACAAAGGACAATAGAGATTAAACCTGCTGGGTTCGCGATCCGTGCTGACTAAACCTCGTCAACGAGACGGGCGCTTAAAAAACATCTATAAAATGGCTGATTTATGCAAGACAAAAAAATTCATATTCTCTTGGTAGAAGATGATGAGGTTGATGTGATGAACGTCCGGCGAGCTTTCAAAAAAAATAACATCGTCAACCCCCTCTACATTGCTGCCAATGGATTAGAAGCTCTAGCCATATTACGTGGAGAAGGAAAAATAGACACTCCCATGCCTCAAGCGCGCCGGTTGATTTTGCTGGACTTGAATATGCCGAGAATGAGCGGGATCGAGTTTTTGCAAGAATTGCGACTGGATGAATGTTTGAGGTCGATTCCGGTAATCGTGCTCACAACTTCTAATGAAGACAGAGATAAAGTAAAAGCTTATAATTTGAATGTAGCGGGCTATATTCTTAAACCTGTTACTTTTTCTAACTTTGTGGAAGTGATGGCTACCCTCAACAGATACTGGATGCTGAGCGAAATTCCCTAACTAAAATAGGGAAATTTTAATAATTTTTTTTTCAAGGAGGCTGTGAGATTTTTCAGCGATGCAGTTGTTTTAATTCCTTTTTCTCGACAGCAGCTTTTTCGGAGTAATCCAAAATTCGGTTTTTATGGACAAAATTCTCACACTTCTGATAGTTGATGACGATGCAGTCGATCGAATGGCGATCAAACGTTCGCTCAAGTCCGCTGGTGTTTCGGCAGAAGTTACTGAAGCAGAAGACTGCGCGGATGCGCTGGCCCAACTCTCGGTCAGCAAAAATTCTATGCAGGCTACCTCGAAACTCTCCAAACAAAATAAATCTCAACCTTTAAGCGAGGTTGAGGAGATAGAAAATGGGCTGCTATTAAATCAAATATTTGAGTGCAAATTTGACTGCGTATTGCTCGACTACGGATTGCCGGACGGAGACGGATTGAGTTTGGTACAAAATGTACGAGAAGCTGGGCTGAAAGTTCCCTTAATTGTACTCACAGGTCAAGGCGACGAACAAATTGCTGTGGAATTGATGAAGGCTGGAGCTTCTGATTATATAGCTAAAAGCAAGCTCTCTCCCGATAGTTTGTCCCGCAGTTTGTACAATGCCATTCGCGTTTACCGCGCCGAATATCAGGCGTTTGATACCAGTCAAAAACTTAAGGAAAGCGAGGAACGATACAGGTTAGTTTTAGAGGGAGTGAACGACGGAATTTGGGATTGGGATTTAAGTAAAAATGAGGTTTATTGGAACGATCGCCTTTTGGAAATTATCGGTTTGTCGCGAGAGCAATTTGGCAGGACTATGGAAGATCTCTACAACCGGCTGCACCCCGATGACAAGGACGGCATAGTCCGGGCGATCGCGGCTCACTTGGAACAAGAAATAGACTATAATGTAGAATTCCGACTGCTACACTCGAACGGTGTTTACCGCTACTGCACTTCTCAGGGAAAAGCTCAGCGCAATTCCCAAGGAAAACCGCTGCGAATGGCCGGCATGATTAGCGACATTAGCGATCGCAAACAAGCCGAAGATGCTCTAGAAAGAGAACGGCAGCAACTGAAACAAATTATTACCTGCGTGCCGGTAGCAATGGCGATGTTCGATACGGAAATGCGCTATTTAGCTAACTCTCACAAATGGCTGACTCAATTTAATTTGGAGTGGCAGTCCCTGACTAATCTCAGTCATTACGAATTGTTTCCCGATACGCCGAATCGCTGGAAAGTAATGTACCAACAAGCGCTCAAAGGCGAGGTAATTTCGGTGAGCGAAGATGCCTGGGAACGAGCCGACGGCTCTGTTATGTACCTGCGCTGGGCCGCTCATCCTTGGTACAATCCCGACGGGAAAGTGGCGGGAATTGTGATGGTTGCCGACAAGATTAATGAGTTGGTGGAAGCCCGGGAAACTGCCTTAGAAGCGAGCCGGGTGAAGTCGCAATTCTTGGCGAACATGAGTCACGAAATTCGCACTCCGATGAATGGGGTTTTGGCAATGGCTCAATTGCTGCTGCGCGCTCCTCTGGAACAGAAACAGCGGGACTGCGCTCAGACTATTTACCGCAGTGCTGAACATTTGCTGAATGTTATTAATGATATCCTCGATTTCTCTAAGATAGAAGCTGGAGAAATGCGGCTGGAAAAGGCTGATTTTGATTTGGATAGCTGCGTTGAGTCGGTGATAGAAATTATAGCGCATTTGGCAGAGGAAAAAGGTATTGAATTGAATATTTTAGTTGACAGTTCGGTGCCGAGAAAGTTGGTGGGCGACGCGGGCAGATTGAAGCAAGTTTTGCTGAATTTGACGGGGAATGCCATAAAATTTACCGATCGCGGTCAAGTTCTAGTTCACGTAAGTGTGAAACAGGGCAACCGACTGGCAGAGGGTAGACAAGAAGCAAGATTGCTATTTTCCGTGCGGGATACTGGCATTGGAATTTCGGCAGAAGGGCAAACAAAGCTGTTCCAATCTTTTTCTCAGGTAGACGATTCTCCTACTAGACCTTACGGTGGTACGGGTTTGGGTTTGGCGATTTGCAAGCAGTTAGTGGAGATAATGGGAGGCGAGATTGGAGTTCGCAGTTTGCTAGGCAGCGGTTCGACTTTTTGGTTTACTGTACCTTTGGAAAAACAGTTGCAAGTTGAGCCTCATGAACCCGAACTTGCGGGCAAGAAGCTGTTAGTAGTGTCTGGAAGCGCTTTGAGGAGGGCAGCAGTGCGATCGCTCGCTCAAAGTTGGGGTGCCCGCTGCGATGAGGCAGAAACTGCTGCTGAGGCTTTGAGTTGGTTGAACAATGCCCAGGGCGGGATTTCTCAGAATTCGGGAGAGGGGGGGAAAAGCTGGGATGTGGTGCTTGTGGACTTGCAAATGCCGGAGTTGGATGCGGAGGAATTTGCGATAAAAGTGCGATCGACCTCGACATTTGGCTCGTTAATCGCCATGACTCCTTTGCGAGAACAGCCGAAGGCTGAATCGCTTTGCAGTCGGGGTTTTAACGGATATTTGATCGAGCCGGTGCGGCCTAGCCACCTGCTTGAGGCTTTGCTGGCGTCGGTGAAGGGAACAGGAGATTTTGGGAGATTGGAGGCTGCTAATACTTGCAAGTTGCCACCAGTTAATTCTCAATATATTACTCCCAATTCACCGTCATCCCTGAAAATTTTGGTGGCGGAAGACCACCCGATCAATCAACAAGTTCTTGTCGAACAGTTGGCGGTTTTAGGCTATCAGGCTGACTGCGTGGTCAACGGTCAAGAAGCGCTGGATTTGCTGGCAAAAAAAAGCTATGATTTAGTGCTGATGGACTGTCAAATGCCGGTACTTGATGGTTACAAAACGGCGCAAAAGTTGAGGCAAATCGAAGGAAGCGATCGGCATACTTTTGTGATGGCTTTAACTGCTCATGCTATGCCGGGGGAACGAGAAAAGTGTCTGGCGGCGGGGATGGACGATTATCTCAGCAAACCTGTAGATTTAGATGCTTTGGCGGCGGCCCTGAAAAAGTATGAAGCCCGAAATGTTCAGTTTGAAAATAAGTATGGAGTTAAAAGTATTAATTCAGAAAATCAATCTCAATTAGTAACAAATTATACAGAAGTTTTGGAAAAAGTGCAGGTTGTGGCTGTGCCGGCACCAAGGGCGATCGCACTTCAAACTTGGGAACATAGAGACTGCGACGGACTGTTCGACAAGAGCAGATTGGAGCAACTCGGACGAGTTAATATTAAATTGCCAGAGCGACTTTTGCAAGCTTTTGTGGGAGACGCGCAAGCTGATGTGGCTGCTGCCAAAATAGCCGTAGAAGCTAAAGATTGGCAAGCTGTGGAATATCAAGCACACCGTCTCAAGGGAACTTCGGCTAATGTGGGAGTTGCTCTGATGTCGGATTTGGCCGCACAATTGGAGCATCAAGCGCGAGGCTTTCAATCTAAACCATCAGAGGTGGAATTGTTAAATATTGAGAGGGTTGAGAACATATTAGTGAGTTTGTCCAGTCATTTAGTCCGGGTTCAAGAATTTGTGGAAACTCGAATATTTGGTTAATATTTAAGTTTTTTAGCTGTTAGATACGTCGGCGATTATAGTCGGCGATTGAAATCGCCACTACACAAACGATGTCCGCCTCCGCGGACTGAAGAAAGATGCGGTTTCAACCGCCCAGTCTTCTGAAGAAGATAAGGTAATTTAAACTCGGTCTTCAACCTGCGGAGGCAGGTTTTGTCTGTATAGGCGCGGTTTCAACCGCCCAGTCTTTAAGAAAAAATCGATGAGTTAACCTATGACTTACGATACCGATACAAACCCTATTTTACATACCGATTCATTACAAAGTAATGGAGAAGTGCTGACGCCTTTGATGGCTTTTGCTCAGGAAGTTTTATTGTACGAAAACGAGGCTATCTCTGAGCAATATTCTGTAAATGCTGTGCCATGTCCGCCCGACGAAATAGATGCTTTTTGTGTTGACAATCTGGTGGCAAAGGTGGCTCGCTGCTGTCGGGAAAGCAAGGTGGGAAAAAAATTACCGACGGCTTTTTACGTTCACGTTTCGGCTTTGCAGACACTCAACCCTGTCCTCGGAATCTACGAAAATTGTGCCAGACGCACTCTCGAAAATATTGATGAAGCAACTTTAGTTAAAATTTTGCTCCATCAACCTAAAATATCTTATCTTTTTTACCCTGATTTTGATACAGATGCTCATCCTGCTTTGCAAACCAGCATCCAGATTAATCTAGCAACAGGGGAAGTTAAATATTTTGATTACAGCAACAGCGAAAATCCCCCTGTTTTGCACCGTAAGGAAACTTTTGTAGCTGCGGATTATCCCCATTACGAAAAGTTTGCGAGGCTGACTCGCTGCGAGGAAAAGTGGGGACTGCTTGACAATACTAGCGTTATCGGCACTCGCGAGGGTTGGCTCAAATATTTGGGATATTGCGGTGTAGAAATCAAAGATCATACTGTTGTCGAGCGTTTGAAACAGGAGAATAGTGAGCTATCAATTCCTAAGATCGATCGGCACAAAGCTGCAATGGTGCGCCACTCTATTTCTAAACCTCTGCGTCTGGTTTTAGAAGCTGATTTAGTGAGGGACGGGGCGACTTTTTTTGACTACGGTTGCGGTTACGGCGGGGATATTAAATATATTGCACAAGAGGGTTATGCTATTTCTGGTTGGGACCCATACTATCAGCCGGAAACTCCGCGAATTTGTGCTGATATTGTGAATATTGGTTATGTGATTAATGTCATTGAATCTTTGGGTGAACGCCGAGAAGCTTTGCTGAATGCTTGGGAATTAACTAAGAATTTATTAGTTGTGGCGGCTCAAGTTTTGATTGATGATAGCGATCGAGGCCAAATTGCTTACGGGGATGGGGTGATTACTTCTCGGAATACTTTTCAGAAGTATTACGAACAAGAAGAGTTGAAGGTTTATATTGACCAAGTTTTGAGTGTTGATGCAATTCCTGTGGCTTTGGGGATTTATTTTGTGTTTCGGGATGCTGCGGAGGGTGAAGGTTTTCGTGCTTCTCGGTTTCGATCGCACTTATCGACTCCCAGAGTGCGATCGCAAGTTAAGCGGTTTGAGGATTATGCGGAAATGTTGGCTCCTTTGATGGCTTTTGTGAGCGATCGGGGCCGGCTTCCAGTTAAAGGCGAATTAGCTGAAGAATCGCCAATTAAGGGGGAATTCCACAGTTTTAATCGCGCTTGGAGGGTGATTTTGCAAGCAACGGATGCGGATGATTGGGAGACAATCGCCGACAAGCGCCGCCAAGATTTGCTAGTATATCTCGCTCTCAACGGTTTGGGCGATCGACCTTCACTCCGCCGACTCCCGGCTCAAATCCGCAATGATATCAAAGGTTTGTTTGACAATTATCAAAAAGCTTGCACTTTGGCAGATTTAATGCTATATAGTCTGAGCAAACCTGATATTGTGGCTGACTGCTGTGAAGATAGTGCGATCGGCTACAAACAGCCCGGTTCCCTTTCAGTTCACGTCTCTGCATTAGAAGAACTTGACCCTTTGCTGCGGCTCTACGAAGGCTGCGCCAACCGCACAATTGGCCGGCTTGATGGCGCTACAATTATCAAATTTTACGCTCATAAACCAAAAATTTCCTATTTATTTTATCCCGATTTTGACACCAACCCGCATCCAGCCCTCCACACTTCCATGCACATAAATTTGCGCGACCTTTCTGTGAGCTATCAAGACTATTCTGATTTGTATAATCCGCCAATTTTAGTTAAGAAAGAAGCTTTTGTGGCGGCTAGTTATCCCCATTACGAAAAGTTTGTGAAACTCACCCGCCAAGAAGAAAAGTTAGGGATTCTAGATCGTGGCGCAGTGAAGAAACATCGCGAGTGGGTGAAGTGTTTGGAGGAAAACTGCGTTAAAATTAAGGATCATAAGTTGTTTTGGCGATCGAATGCTGACCCAGAAAGGTTGAAAATGCTGCAAAAAGCAGCGTCGGAACGCCAACAGAAAAAGATTGAGTTTAATGCAGGAAAGATTGAACAAACCGCAGAGAGCGCAGAGGGCGCAGAGGATGGAAAGGTTAGTGGCGAACACAGTTGAAATTTGTTGGTGAGGCGTTTACAATTGAGGATTTGGCAGTAGTTTGAAAACGATCGTTTTTTGTGAATAACGTATTGACATTGTAAATACATTTTACCTATACTAGGGAGCCTGAATGGGGGGTAGTCATGCACAGTAATGATATCGTTTTGTTATGCAAGAATTATAGTGATGTACAAAGTTAAAAATTGCCCCAATATGGTTTTGCAGTTTTTTTGAGAAAGACAAGGTTTTACGAACCAAACGATAAATTCGCTGCCGTAAAGTATTATTAGGTCTTTCAATATGACTGGTTTTTCCCGATTCTTTGCCTACAGGTCGATGTCTTTTAAAAGGTAGCATTTCTGAATAAGATCCCCAAAAATCAGTATAACACACAGCATATTGTCTATAGACAGGAGGTAAAGATTGCCAGAGCTCTTCCGCAGATTTTTTTGAGGGGTCTCCAATATAAAGCCCAACAATTTCACGGGTCTTTTGATCTAAAGCTATCCATATCCATTGCTTGTTTCGCTTGTTTTTGACAAATGATCACATTTCATATAGCTCTAAATTCAACTGACCTTTCGGTTTTTTCATCACCGAAATTTCTAGGGAGATTTCGGCATACTTTTTATTTACATAATTCTGAAGCCATCGAATGGATACCCCCGTAGCTCTAGCAATTCCGGCTCAAGAAATTTTGTCTAAAATCAGCCGCTCAATTAAGGCTTTAGTCTAGGAGTGAAATCTCCTTATATTTAGAATTTTCAATCTTCTTGAGTACCACAATTTTTACATTGAAATCGCTGTTTTCCGTAAGAAGTCTTTCCATTTTTAATAAAAAAATCGCTTTAGCAATTATGAAATTCCATACTTTTACCTGTAAAATCTATGTTGATTTAATATATTAAACCATGACTGTGCATCACTACCAGCATTTTTGGGACAAAACTCAGCGCTACATAAAAACGGTTAGCTATTGCTTTTTGTGAGAGTGGTTCATTATGGTACACATCCAGAATTTTTTGTCTAAAATCAATAGAATAAGCTTTCATTTTTAGTAATGTGTGATACTTTCTACAATCATTGATAGTTGTAAGTCGAGTGAATTCTGTAAGTCGAGTGAATGCTGTGGATGGAGCAACTGCTGTGAGCGCTCCATTTAATTAGAGCTGCATGACATTTTGGGGCTCGATATTTTTCACTTTGTTCAAGTCAGTTAGATCATACCTCATTTTTTTGAGAAAGGCTATATTTCAATACGGTTCACTTAACATATTTATGCCCCGGAGATCCCCCTAAATCCCCCTTAAGAAGGGGGACTTTGAGGGCATTCTTGTCCCCCCCTTTTTTAAGGGGGGTTAGGGGGGATCGTCTTAAGTAA
>Ga0163153_10001176_pt1 | contig 42069 bp, 33 predicted proteins | sample OliLakLV19MP6IB1_FD_148629 | JGI IMG/M metagenome (GOLD analysis project Ga0163153, IMG submission 148629) | Freshwater microbial mat bacterial communities from Lake Vanda, McMurdo Dry Valleys, Antarctica - Oligotrophic Lake LV.19.MP6.IB-1 | ecosystem: Environmental > Aquatic > Freshwater >... | reverse complement strand
GATATTACCTGATAATATAAATGAATCAAATCATAATAATTGTATTGGATGCTTGAGTCCTGAAATTAATCAGATTGATACAGTTGCATACCTTTGTCAGTGCAAAAAATGTGAACTGATATTTGATACCCCTCAACCACTCTTGGATAGTATTCGCGACTATTACTCTCAACCACAACAATATGATCATTGGTTATCTCAGATAAATGAGAGAGAAAAACTGTGGAAGAGACGCATTCAAACATTTAGAAGCTGTCTAGTCGGCTCAAGTATTTTAGATATTGGGGCAGGAATTGGACAATTCTTAAGCCTGTTAGAAGGTATTATTCCTATTAGGGAGGGAACTGAACTTTCCGGGCGGGCTTTTCAAATCGCACGTGAAAAGTATAATATTAATTTATACAATGGTGATATATCAGATATTATCCTTGATCGAAAGTATGACGTAATCACATTATTTCATGTCCTTGAACACGTTACTAAACCATTCGATTTAATGCTCCGGTGTTCAGAGTTATTGAATAAAAATGGCATATTATTGGTTGCAGTACCAAATGATCAAGATTCATTTAGGAATAAACTTAAAGGATTTTTAAGTCCCTTCCTTAAGGTCTATTGTCCGAAAAGATTCAAGTACCTCGGCCATTTAGGACTGCCGCGCATCATGTCAGACATATCTTTACATGAACTGCATCTTAGTCATTGGAATTTTAATTCGCTCGAGAAATGTTTCACTCTGAATGGGTTTGAGATCGTTGAAATGAAACTTGATCCCTATTATGTAGCAACGGGAATCAAGCTCATATTTGAAAAAAACTTTTATCGCACATGTCAATTGATTTATCATATCTTCGGTTATAATGGCTACGACACGTGTGCTGTCGTATTAAGGAAAAAAAATGTCATCTGAAGTTCTTATCGATTTCAGGATGCACAGGAATTCCGGGATTGGACGGTTTATAACAAACCTCGTTGGAAAACTTCATTCCCGAGGAAAAAACCTTCGTCTACTAGCCTCAAGCAAAGATATTAGCAGTTTAACCCTAAGTTATCCCAATGCCAAAATAAGCATATTTGACACTGCCCTTTTCACACTTAAGGAACAGCTTGGCCACACAGCCTATCGACAGCCTGCCATCATTCATGCCCCCCACTTTAATCATCCTATCCTAGCCAGGCGTCCAGATGTTCTGACTATCTACGATATGTTTGCATTCCAATATCCCGGATTTTTTCGTAACAAAAGGATTGCCGGCCTCAAAATCCTACTTCCTATCCTTCTGAAAAGAACGAAGCTGGTACATTGTATCTCAAAATACACAGCTGACTGCCTAGTCCACTACTATCCATCAGTATCCCCTCAAATCAGAATTATTCATTTAGGCATAGAATCCCGTTTCCAGCCCACAGAATCTCGGCCTGACTCCATAGACAAACCCTACTTCCTCTATGTAGGAAATTTATCACCACACAAAAACCTGCCTGCATTGATCGAGGCTTTAGCCCTTTTCTCACAATCTGGGTGCCAATACCGGCTTGTAATTATCGGTAAAAGTTTTAAAGGACAAATGCAACTACTTGAAGAGTTGATTCGCTCACGCGGACTCAGTGAGCAAGTCATGATTTTGTCTGGATTAAACGATCAAAGGCTATTGGAGTTTTACAGTCATGCCACAGCCCTCATCCATCCATCATTGTCCGAGGGGTTTGGGTTTACGCCGTTGGAGGCTATGGCTTGTGGGACACCAGCACTGATTTCGCGGGCGGGGTCACTCCCTGAGGTCTGTGGGGATGCCGCGCTTTACTTTGATCCTCTCAAGCCGGAAGAGATCGCCGCCCGGATGAAACAAATTGTATTGGAAAAAAACCTGCGACAGGAAATGATTGAAAGGGGAAAAGCACGAGCAAAAGAGTTTACATGGGAAAAATGTGTGGATGGTATTATCGAGTTATATAAAGAAGCGGCATCCAAAAAATAATCTATAGGATGAAAATTATCACATCACTTTTTCTCTGATTCCAGGCGGAGTTTCAAACGGCTCCTGAATGAAGGCTTATCTTCAGGTGATGTCACGATTTTGTGGCCTGATGAAAGACGGTCATCAAGCACTTTCTGGATTTCTTTCATCACAATATTTTGGGGTGCAATTTGCGCATCAGGCAGCTGCAAATAAAAGGACTGCATATCTATTCCCATTTCTTTTCCCTCTGTGAGTGTTCTTTCATTCAACGCAGTCAAAACGGGCAGCCCTACTCCTTCTTCTAACAAAAGTTTTTGAGCCTCTGAACGTAAGAAGAATTGAGCAAGAGCTATCGCCTCTGTTTTATGGACGGAATCCTGCGCTACAGCAAAGAGCTTCGCTTCTAGAACCGTAGCCTTATCGCGGCCCCTTGGGGCAGGTGCAATTTGCCACAAGCTTCTACGATTTGACTGCAGAAGAGACTCTACATCGCTCCATTGACCAAATGTAACAGCAGCCCGCCCAGACTCAAATAAACCTCCTTTGAGTCCTTTTGAATTGATCGTGGCAACATTCATTCCCTTTTGGAGATCACTGTAAAAATCGATTGTTTGGTCTAGGATCAATCTATTTTCAGGGTTTAATAATGTCGTCAGGGAATTAGCATCCGTCCGTGTTTCTCCCTCAAATTGCCAAAACATCATCATTACTTCATCCGCCCGTGACTGCATCTCCATCCCATATTGGTCTATTTTCCCATCACGATCAGTATCCATTGCCGCCGCTTGGGCGGACTCCAATACGTCGGGCCATCCCCAATATTCGGACGGGTAGGATATTCCTATTCCGTCAAATATCTTCTTATTGAACACAAGTACAGCAGTACTCCAAGCAAAAGGGAGACTATATTGCTCGTTCTTAATCGCTAATTTTTTATTCAACTCGGGTAAAATCCCTTCGGAAATTTTCCTGATATCATGATCCTTTCCTATTTGGGCCAGCTTTGCCTTGGCAACCAAAGGGAATAACTCTCGTGACTCGAAATACAATAAATCAACCGGTTGCCCTTTTGATTCCATCCTTTCTAATTCGGCCAAGGCGGAGAAATCGGGGGGGCGAACAAGCAGCCGGACTTTGGCATTCCAGTTAAATCTTTGAAAATCCTCAATTTGCGCCCGGATAAAGGCTTCCTCACGGCTATTTGCAAAGATGAGCACATTAATATCGCGGGCACGTGGCAACGGCTCTGAGTCTTGGGAACAGGCAACAATTAATAACGTAGCTAATAGTAAGCTAATGACATCCAGCTTTTTCACACCCCAAACACTAAATGGGGTTTATTTATTCTGCAATCAAAAGTAGAGAAGTATGCTGCCTGCTGAATTACTTCATCACGTCCCACTAATCAGAATATTTTGCTTCATATTCCTGCGAATGATATTTCAGGCTGTCTTGCTACAAAAAAATAAAAAGCACCACCCGTTAAATCGGTGGTACTGGAGTAAACTGACAACTCTGGGGGGGGTTATTTCCCGTACCCACCGCGCAGGACGGTCAAAGAACGAACAGGTAAAGGCCACTCATATTGGTTGACATAACCAACACGGATCTTATCCCCCACACTTAGGTTATTTTTACGAGAATGACTGGCGGCAAACATGCGCACCTGACCATCATCAGCCACTACAGTGATAGAGTCACGGGATTCCTCAATAGCGGTTATTTCACCAGTAAAGGTGCCGGTTGTGCTGTACGAGCCATCCCCCGCATCGGCTATCAGGCAGAAGGATATTGTTAAGAGGAGGGATGCGAGTATTTTTTTAATCATAAAAGGTTCTTTTGGTTAAGGTTCGGAGCGATATAGACTGATAGATATGGCAATTATGTGTCAGTTTTTTGACAAAACAGTGACATTTTTTAATCCATCATAAAAAATAGATATTTGTCCGATAAAATTCAAAATACACCGTCTGGAAAGATGGTGGAATGATTATGCTCCGGCTGAAAGCCGTCCATAAGCTCGAACCCGAATTTCAAAGATTTGAGTAACCACCTGAAAGGCGGTGGCATTAAAACCAAAAATGAGACATAAATTCCGACTAACTGGCTGGTTTCTCTTTAAACGCTCCAAAATCACTCGCATTTTGTAGGTCTTTTGAACAACCATGACAGCGAGAGCACTGCTGAAATGAGAACCAGAAAGAGTATAGTCGTCTTTGGTTCCGGTACAGGCTGAATATTAAATCCTAATATTGAACCATTGATTATGCCGGATCCAAAATCGGCCGGCAGTAAACTAGAAGAAAGTGAGATAGAATATAGCGGGAGGTTGAGCGCATTATACGTGAATCCGTTAAATGAATTTGTCCCCACAGCATCATAAACCCAATATTTGAGTGTCGCCGCGGAGATTGAAGAAACAATATCAAGCCCGCTATCCAAATAAAACCCTCCTAAATATGTACCAGTAGAAAAACTAGCCAAGTTCAAATATACATCAATTGAATTGCCTGAATTTAATGATGAGGTGAAAGCTGTCATATTTGTAATCCTCATTAAGTCATTGGTAGAAGCAGCAGGACTTGAAAAATCGGGGGCTCCCAAGGCTGTGAATTCAAATGCAAAGTCCAAACCAGCCGATGGATCTACCTGACTGACAGTGAGAATACCCGGGCTATTTCCAGGGCTGACTAACCCCGAACCGGATACCACTCCATTAATACTCCCATGGCCCTCTAGTAATCCCCCCTGAGCAATTTGCAGGCCTCCTGCTGCATTTAAGGTGCTATTAACGATCAAAACGCCATTACTCTGTACGGACATGGATGTTGCCCCACCTGATAAAACACCTCCTGATAAAAGGAGGGTGGAATAATTTGAAATGGCTGAACTATTTTTAACCGTAAAAGCTCCCCCTGTTATCACAAGAGTCGCTTGGGAATTCGTCATATAAAAATTATCAGTAAGGGTGGTTCCTGCAAATTGTTGATGGATCCCCCGCCTGAGGTCATAGGTGGAAGTACCTCCGGCATTTGTGATAATTAACAACCCCCCATTGACTCTCACTGTGTTCCCGGTAGATGAAGCCGTACCCCCAACGATAAAATTTGTGGCATATACCACTCCGTTATTAAGGACTTGCAGCGAGTTACTATTATTCACCACCCCCACTGTCAATGTCCCCGTATTTGACCAGAGGGAACCAGCTCCCGTCACAACCGCCTTACGATTCTTATCACTATATAAACCTGCCCCGTTAGTTGTCCCGGAATTATTCAGTAATGTGGCCCCGTTTGTAATATAGAGGGCGGCCGAATTCGACAAATCACCCGTTCCAGGTGTTGTGTAATTTCCTGATGGAATAACATCAATGGTGGAAACACGGTAACTGCCCATGGCTGCATTCAATTGTGAAATATAGGCCGGAATAAACGCATCGGCGGTAAGATCGTTGGTCACCCCGGGAGAAATAACGACATTTACATCTATACCCGAATGAGTTCCAATAAGGCTTAAAACCCCGTCCCATGGAATAAAAGAAGGACTTCCAGAGTCACCTACTTGACCGACTGCCTGACCCGGAGTCGTATAATCCCGCAGATAAATAGACATCAATGTAGGTCCCGAAATATTCGATATCATTTGAAATGTATAAACAGAATTCGAGCTGCCCATTTGAGCTGTTTGCCCATACATCCAGACTGTTTGCCCCAAATAATCACCCAAAGTCGGCATGGAAAGGACAGGATTAATCTTTACTTTATCTGCCTCAGTGAATGCGGAAGAGAATGTCAAAAGGGAGAGATCCGTCCCGGCAATTTGGGTTTGTGAGGCGACTGTCCTGCTTACTAATACGCTATCATCATTGAGAAATTTGATAGTCGTACCCATTCCCGGCAAAAAATGTGTCGCAAAAACCGCATGCTGAGGACTAATCAGTGCAAAACTTTGTCCTGCACTCGCATTATTCCAACCGATCCCGCTCAGGTCATAATCTGCTGCAAAAAAACTTGGGTTATCTATTGGAGCTGAAGGAAATCCCCCCGAAAAACGGGAATAAGTGGCATTATTTGAATTAATCGTTAATGCAGCCAAAGGACTTGTCAGTAGAAAACTGCAAAATGCTACAACTGTTAGCTTCAAAAAATTCATATCGAGTAACTTTTTATTGACGAATTCTAACCTCGTTTAAATTATCTTATAATTAAACATTAAAATACTCCTTAAAATCTCACAAGACTAAAATCATCAACTTAAATCAACTCATTTTACGACTTAAGATATTCATTTTAAGGTTCTTAGAGCGTAATTAGGAGATTCTTGGTATTTTTTAATGTTTCTATTGAGTGAATAGTAATCGACTTGGCATTATGATTGCTATAAGGTGACGAATCAATGCCGCATGGCTACGCAACACAGCATGAGACTATGCTTGTGGAAACGTATGTGAGGGGCTCCTTGACGGGACTGGGTCATCAGGATCAGATAATGGCGATCAAAATCCTGAATCAACCAATTCCCGACCGAAAAGCTCGTCATTGGATTGCCAAGTGGTTTGGGGAAAAGGAGATTGTTTAGTCACAGGATTGTTCCTTGTCGTTACGACTTGTGACAGATAATCTAATTGAAAATCATATTCGGGGACAGAAAGGATTAACTTTATGGCTATACTAGCAAAGAAAAAATCAGCGGCGGCCGCGAAACGGTCCGCATCCAAAGTTAAATCCATAACACCCGTAAAATCTAAGACATCTTCCCAAAGCCCTGTCAAACGTCATGCAAAGCTGAAACCCGAATCAATTCGTTCACAGTCCAAAAAATCAAATAAAGTTCGTTCAACAGCTGTCGTCAAACGCAGGACTATGGCAAAAATACTGTCGGATCTCATTGATCCGGAAATTGAAATCTCAAACCGTAAATTTACGGTTTCAACTACTCCTTCAACTCCGAGAATTGATTTTGAGGATCTTGGTGAATTGCCGGAAGCTTACGGCACCAAAAAACTTTTTATTTCAGCCCGTGATCCCTATTGGCTCTTTGCTTATTGGGACCTCAGCTGGCAGCAATTCCACGAATACGCTGCCAAAGCCCATGACAGTAAGATTTTCCTCAAAATTTTTGAAGAAAATGGGAATGAGGTTCTTCAATCCCAGATTTCCGACCATGTGAGGAATTATTATTACCACGCGCAAAAACCAAACCTGACTTTTTTTGCAGAACTCGGGTTCTACCGCCATGGTGATCAGCATTTTGAAGTAATATCCCGCTCCGGCACCACCACAGCCCCGCGCGATAACTTTTCACCAAATACCTTTGCCCGTTTTGCCACAATTCCTTTCGAGTGGAGTTTCCGTGCCCTTCTGGAATTGATCAAATCACTCTTGTCTGAAAATGAAGAACTTGCCGAGGCCTTGGCGCGTTTACAGGATCACGGACATCCTTTCCCGTTTAAAGCTAACATCCTAAAGGGGGAATGGACTCAGGAACAAGAACAAGCTCTTATTACCTACCTTGGTGAGGAGGATATGATGCAGACAATTCGTGTAGGCTCCCATGAAGTCACCGAATGGCTCCGCCGCCGTCTCTTAGGGGATACAACATCGGGATTTGTTCCCGGCCTGCTCAGTAGTGAATCACTCAGCAGCTGGTCTAGTCCCGCCGGTGGATATGGACAACGCGAATTTTGGATGAATGTGAATGCAGAGCTGATTATCTATGGATCTACCGACCCTGCGGCGAAGCTCAGGATCTCCGGCAAAGATATAGACATCCGCAAAGATGGCACATTCACCTATCATTGGTCTTTCCCTGATGGTATTTTCCACATTCCTGTAGAGGCTACCTCTCCCGACAATGTCGAGAAACGCGGAGTACTTTTGTCATTTCTCAGAACCACTGCCCGTGATGGTGAAGTGACTAATCATCCTCAAGACCCGAAATACGTCGAACCTTTGGGACGTTTGGAGTAAAGATATCCTTTATATTAGTGCAGAAATGAACTTTGCTCTGGTTTTTGGGGTGATAAAATGCTTTTTTTGAAAGAATCATATGACTAAAGGATACGTTTCAATCGTTCTCCATGCACATTTGCCGTTTGTCAGGCATCCTGAACATGAAGAATTTCTCGAAGAAGACTGGTTATACGAAGCGATTACGGAAACATACGTCCCGCTCGTTCAGATGATGGACGGAATGCTGACCGACGGGGTGGACTTCCGCCTGACCATGTCCATCACGCCTCCATTGGCCAACATGCTTTTGGATCCACTTCTTCAGGATCGTTATGTTCGTTACGTCAATAAACTCCTTGAGTTAAGCTGGAAGGAAATCGAACGGACAAAGCATGATCCGTCTTTCCATAAACTGGCATGGTTCTACCACAAACGCCTGTTGGGCATCCGCCATGTATTCCAAGATCAATATAACCGGAACCTGATTACGGCATTTAAAAAATTCCAAGATGTAGGAAATCTAGAAATCATCACTTGCGGCGCGACCCACGGATTCCTGCCCTTGATGCAAGATTATCCAGAAGCTGTCCGGGCCCAGATCATGATTGCCCGCGATCATTATACCCAATGTTTTGGACGGCCGCCCCGCGGTATATGGCTGCCTGAATGCGCCTACTTCCCTGGGCTAGAAAAAGTCCTCCAAGAGGCTGAAATTCGTTATTTCCTTACTGACACCCATGGGGTTCTGTTTGCTGATCCACGTCCCCGTTACGGGGTATTTGCCCCCATCTTTACGCGGAGCGGCCCCGCCGCATTTGGACGCGACACCGAGTCGAGTAAACAAGTCTGGAGTTCCATCGAAGGTTACCCTGGAGACCCTGTTTACCGTGATTTTTATAAGGATATTGGTTTTGATCTGGATTATGACTATATACGTCCGTATATCCTCCCGACAGGTGAACGTAAATTTACCGGACTAAAATATTACAAAATCACCGGTAAAACCGATCATAAACAACCTTACGATCCGGATGTCGCCCTTGAACACGCAGCCATGCATGCTGGCAACTTCATGCACAACCGAGAGAAACAAGTCGAACACCTGCAAGGCGTCATGGGTGCCCCTCCCATTATTATCGCCCCTTACGATGCGGAGCTCTATGGTCACTGGTGGTACGAAGGGCCTGAATTCCTGAATTATTTTATCCGTAAAAGTGTCTTTGACCAAAGCACCTATAAACTCACGACCCCCGCTGATTACCTAAAGCAATTCGACACCCACCAAGTCGCCACCCCGAGCGCATCATCATGGGGAGCGAAAGGTTATTGGGAAGTCTGGCTCGATGGGCCAAATGCTTGGATATACCCTCATCTCCATGTGGCTGCCCAACGCATGACCGAGGCCGCTTGCATGTATCCAAATGCCTACGGGCAGATGGAACGCGCCTTAAAGCAACTTGCGCGTGAACTCCTCCTCGCCCAATCGAGCGACTGGGCCTTCCTCATGAAGACAGGAACCGCCCCCCACTACGCCGCAAAACGAACCAAAGACCATATCCTGCGTTTCACAAAACTCTTTGAACAAATCAAATACAACCGTATCGACGAAGCTTTCTTGAGTAACCTCGAATGGCGGGATAACATCTTCCCCGATATTAACTGGCGGTATTATTTATAAATTTAAAAAAGAGGGCACATCGATTGATGTGCCCTTTTTCTTTTAAAGATAATCCCGAAATCGTTTATCTTTGTGATTTCCAATAATTAATGAGGCCGTTGGTAGAGGAATCGTGTGAAGAGACTGTTTCTGTTCCTTTGAGCTCAGGCAGGATCTTTTTAGCAAGTTGTTTGCCGAGCTCGACGCCCCACTGGTCGAAAGAGTTAATATTCCAGATGATCCCCTGAGTAAATATCTTGTGCTCGTAAAGGGCGATTAAACGTCCTAATGTGCGGGGCGTGAGTTTGTGGAAGAGAATTGAATTCGTCGGATGATTCCCGTCGAATACTTTAAATGGCGCAAGTTGCTCCAATGCTTCACCACTCATCCCGTCGTTGGATAGCTCGGCTTTGACTTCCTCTAGCGTTTTCCCCTTCATCAAGGCTTCTGGCTGAGCAAAGAAATTCGACAAGAGGATCGGATGATGTTCCCCGATAGGATTCTGTGACTGGGCAGGTGCGATAAAGTCCGCGGGGATAAGCTTGGATCCCTGATGGATAAGTTGATAAAAAGAATGTTGTCCATTCGTGCCGGGTTCACCCCAGATAATCGGGCCGGTGGAATAGTCCACGTGTTTGGCATCACGCGAAACACTTTTGCCATTACTTTCCATGTCGCCCTGCTGGAAGTAGGCTGGAAACCTGTGCATGTATTGGTCGTAAGGGAGTAATGCAACGGTTTGCGAACCAAAGAAATTATTATACCACACCCCTATCAAACCCAAGGTCAGGGGCAAATTGCTCTCCGCAGGTGTATTTAGGAAGTGCTGGTCCATATCGTGCGCACCGGTAAGGAGCTCCACAAAGTTCTCGAACCCGATAGACAGGACGATGGAAAGACCGATGGCAGACCAAAGAGAGTAACGTCCCCCTACCCAATCCCAAAAAGCGAACATATTCTCCTTTTCGATGCCGAAAGCGGTCACGGCTTTTTCATGAGTAGAAAGGGCCACAAAATGTTTCGCCACTTGTGATTCATCTTTTGCTGTAGCGAGGAACCAATCACGTGCAGAATGCGCGTTGGTCATGGTTTCCTGAGTCGTGAAAGTCTTGGATGCAATAATAAAAAGGGTCGTCTCGGGGTTACATGATTTCAGTGTCTCAACAATGTGTGTCCCATCGACATTACTGACAAAATGCACGTGTAAATCCCGTTTTGAATAGGCTTTCAGGGCTTCTGTCACCATGACAGGACCGAGGTCGGAACCTCCTATGCCGATATTCACGATATCGGTAATGGCTTTTCCGGAATACCCCTTCCATTCACCGCTCCTGATCTTTTCACTAAAAGTTTTCATCTGGCCGAGGACAGCATTAACCTCTGGCATGATATCTTTACCATCGACAAGGATCGGGGTATTTGAACGGTTACGGAGGGCAATATGGAGGACTGCACGTTGTTCCGTCGTATTAATCTTTTCGCCCGAAAACATTTTGCGTGCCCATCCCTGGATATCGGCTTGTTTTGCCAAAGCTCGGAGAAGGGTAATGGTTTCTTCTGTAATCCTGTTCTTAGAATAATCGAGGAGAATGTCCTCGAAATTTAAATGGAATTTATCAAAACGACCCGAATCTTCGGCAAAAAGATCACGCATCTGTAGATTGCGCACTTTTTCATAATGGGATTCCAGGGCATTCCAAGCGGGTGAAGCGGTCAGGGTGGACATGGTGACTCCTTTTTATTAATTCGTTCTTGCTTTAGCCCGTGAGGACACGGGCCAAGCAAAATTTGATTAGAGTTTTGAAGCGATGAATTTCTCTAACTTTAAGAGGTCGGCGGTAAAAGCGCGGATACCATCCGAGAGTTTCTCGGTAGCCATCTGATCTTCATTGAGCATCCAGCGGAAAGATTTTTCATCAATCGGGATTTTAGGCTCAGTGCAATTTGCTTCAGCCTTGGAAGCGTCGAGCTTGAGAGGCAAGGTACCCTGCGCGGTCATGAGTTCTTCTAAAAGCTGGGGACTGATCGTGAGCAGGTCACATCCGGCTAACTCGGTGATTTCCCCGAGATTGCGGAAGGAGGCCCCCATGACTTCGGTTTTGTATCCGTACTTTTTGTAATAATTATAAATCCTTGTCACAGACAACACCCCGGGGTCTTCGTGGGAGGCATAGGATTCTTTACCAGTAGATTTTTTATACCAATCAAAAATACGTCCGACAAACGGGGAGATCAGTTGCACGCCCGCATCCGCACAAGCGACAGCTTGGGCAAAAGAAAAAAGTAATGTCAGATTACAATGAATCCCGTCATTTTTGAGTTGTTTGGCCGCTTCAATCCCTTCCCAAGTGCTGGCAAGTTTGATCAGGATACGTTCCTTGGGAATGCCCATCTTTTCATAACGTCCTATGAGACTTTTTGCTTTTGCGACTGAACCGACCACATCGAAACTCAAGCGCGCGTCCACCTCCGTAGAAACACGATTTGGAACGATTTTGAGTATCTCGCCACCAAAGGCCACAAAAAGCTTATCAATCGCCACGGAAAGTTGCTCGGAGCTGCTGGAGCATTCTTGTTTAACATCAGCAAGTGTTTTAGCCACCAGATCCTGATATTCGGGCATCGTCGCAGCCTTAGCAATCAAACTGGGATTTGTCGTCGCATCACGGGGGGTATATCTTTTAATTGATTCAAAGTCACCTGTATCAGCGACTACGATAGAGAATTGTTTTAATTGCTCGAGTAGATTTGCCATAACCAAAACCTTTCCTTAAGGGGATTTAACCGTTGGACATCCAAGGTAAAACCATGCCTGTCCCAGAGTCAAACAAGTTACATGTAACTTTTTCGCACCCAAAAACAGGGCAACGATTCACCTTCTTATTATAAAACTAATGAGTGGCAATATTTTTATAAAGAATTATTGATGCTCTGACAGAATTGCCCCATTGAAACCGCTTATTAAATATATCCATTTCGTTGGCCTCGACGCTCCTGTTGTGGCGATGATATGGCAAATGATTTGGGGGAATTTGCTCAGTAGCGGTCTGCAATGGTTCCATTATGTCATTCTTTTCACCGGGACATGGGCTGTTTACCTGGGGGACCGCTTTCTAGATAACAGCAAGGAGTCCGAGGGTTTTGCCCAGCAACAACGCCATGATTTTGCCGGATACAACCGGAAATTAATCATCGTTCTATGCCTCTTGGCTATTTCTATTTGCACGGTCACAAGTCTACTGATGTTGCGTCCAAAAGGCGCCATCGGAGGTGTAGTTTTCTCCTTGATCGTGGGAGCATATCTCATCGGCATTCATCAACGACGCTGGGCGCAAACGGCACTGGGCGTAAAAGAGGCCGGAGTTGCGGTCCTTTTTGCCTGCGGCACAGCCTTTTTTCCATTAATCTGGAGGACTACCCTCGACATTCAAACGCTCATGGCATTTCTGTTATTTGTTTTATTATGTTTTGAAAATTGCCTGTTCATTACCCTTTGGGAGGAGAGGAAACACTATCCTTTTGTCGAATGGCTGATTTGTTTTATTCCCCTATCCATCTCTTTGGTGTGCGCCTTCCTTTTTCCGGCACATTTTCTTTTTATCCTCGTGGGTATAACCGCGTTTTGCCTCTGGATAACTGCAAAGCAAATTGCACCCGCCAAACCCCTTCTAGCGCGAGTCCTCTCGGATGTAGTCCTCTTAATTCCTGTTTTATGGGTGTTTACCGGAAATTAATGAATTTAACACACCTGTCCTGCGCAAAAACCACTGGACCATGCCCACTGGAAATTATATCCACCAAGCCAACCGGTGACATCGACGCATTCGCCGATAAAAAAGAGCCCGGACAATTTGCGCGACTCTAAGGTTTTCTGGTTGATATCACGGGTATCCACTCCACCAATGGTTACCTCGGCTGTAACGTAACCCTCTGAGCCATCAGGCCGTACAGGCCATTTTTTCAGGGTCGCAGCAATTTGTGCGCGTTCCTTCGAGTTATACTGTTTGAGCGGGCGCAAGGGACCGAATTCCAAGGCAAATTGTCCGGCAAAACGGGAAGGCAGTTTCTGTGAAAGTAAATTGTCCATGCGGATATCACGTGCTTTGGCATCTTCGAGTAAATCCACGGCATTTTGATCCGGCATCAGGTCAATCGAAAGTTCCTCCCCCGTCTGCCAAAAGGAGGAGATTTGTAAAATCGACGGGCCACTTAATCCTCGGTGGGTAAAAAGAAGATTCTCCCGGAAGGTTTTCCCTGCGCAATTTGCTTCCACATCCACGGATACACCGCTTAAACCCGAACAAAACGAGCGCATCCGGCCTTGGAAAGTCAGCGGTACAAGTCCCGCCCTCGTTTCGACCAGCCGGTGACCAAATTGCTCGGCGATCCGGTAGGCAAAATCCGTGGCACCGATTTTCGGCAGGGAAAGGCCACCACAGGCGATTACGCAGGTTTCAGCAGAAACCGTTCCTCGTGAAGTATCCACCCGAAACCGATCTCCCTTGCTCATCGCCGCAACATGGACACCATAGATCACTCGTACCCCGGCTTCCGCGCATTCACTCAGGAGTAAATCCAGAATCTCCCGTGCGCTCGTATCACAGAATTGTTGGCCAAGTTTTTTTTCATGGTAGCCGATCCCATGTGCCTCAACCAGCTTGAGAAAGTCAGTGGGTGTATATCGGGCAAGGGCTGAACGGCAAAAGTCAGGATTTTGGGAGAGATAATTCCCCGGACCGGCATTAAGATTGGTGAAATTACACCGGCCTCCACCAGAAATCAGGATTTTTTTGCCGGCACTTTGGTTGTGTTCCAGCACAAGGACTTTTCTCCCGCGTTTGCCTGCTTCTATCGCACACATTAAACCGGCAGCCCCCGCTCCGATGATCACGACCTCAGGCTGTAAAATTTCTTCCATGGACGGACTATATTCGTGACTCAAGCGATCAAGGCAAGAGTGAATTTTTGTTTTAATAAGGTCTTTTCAATCACCTCGGGGGTGTTTAGTTTAGTGCCCAATGAAATCCAAACGTTGGATAATAGCCCTGATCCTTGGGCTCTGCGCCTGTCTCGTGGCCAGCGTCGTGACATACACACGATTGCTGGAAAAAGTCGATTTGTCCTTGGCAGAAATCTACGCATCATATTCCGGAAAAGCTAAAGCCAACGATCAAATTGTCCTGATCCCTGTGGAGGATAACCGTTTGAATCTCAGTCTCCTCATGAGGGCGCTCTCCCGGCGGCCACCCCGCCTGACTATCCTAAACTATGACTTGAATACTTCTGACGAAAATACCGGGATGTTCGACATTCGTCTTGCCGAGGCAATGGATTATGCGGGAAATGTGATTGTTCCCCTGACTCCCACCCTTGAATCCCATGGCCAAACAAATACGAACAGCTTTCCATCATTCTTGCCCCACTTCGTTAATGTTACGGGAGCACTTCATGATTTACCTGAAATAAAAATCGAAAAAGCACCCGCCTCGATATTCATCAAGTGTGCGACATACAGCATTGGCCCCTTAAATAATGAAAATGGATTACGGGTAAATCTGATTTATAACTGCCAGAATAGGGTGGTTCCATCAATCGAACTAGAAGCCCTGATTATCCATGACCGCATTTTTGAAAGGCTCGTACGCATCCAAAGCGGATCACAGATTGATTGGATAGCACTCGAAAAAACAAGGAAGATAAATATTGACATGCATGGCGGATTCTACCTGAAAAGATTTCCGCAAGATGTTGAATTCAATACTGTTATGTATGATGAGCTCATGACAGAATATACCACTTCGGGTGAAAGTGGGCTGGAAACACCGAAATTGAATGCGCTTATGGAAAAAATAGTGATCGTTTTCAACCCTCAGGGTGTCTCAAGAGACAGTGCTCTAAAAATGGGTGCTGTTATTTCGAGTATTATGAATATGGATTATCTCATTGAAAAACGGGGTTGGGGCATTTACTTACTCGGATTTGTCACGAGTGTGGGACTGGCCTTTGCTTTACTCTATTTTCCGCTTGAGCTACATTCGATTCCCATCTTTTGTCTCCTTTTCCTGATTGGAATAGGGTATTTCCTATTCCGTTTAGGTTATTATATTCCCATTAGTGGCATCCTAGCAGGTTGCACGTCCATCTATTTATCCTGCATTATGTTACGCAAGGATATCATCTCCGGGAAAATCGACGAACTCTTCTAGTCGCGATTATTATCTAATAATGAGACCTTTTCCCTTGCCTAACCATCACCATTTCGGCAATTTTTCTATACCAATGTTCAGTCGCAAGTTCCTTTTCACAATTATCTTTTGTTTATTATGCCTGAGTAGCGTTTCTGCGCTAGCCCAGTGGCAAGTTGTAAAATACAAAAATCGTGAATATGTGACCATGAGAAGTTTTTGTGATTTCTATGGTTTGCGTTACGAACCACTTGCCGAAAGAAGCACGACTATTCTCCACGGCCAGAGGGGGCGAATTAAATTATCCTTGGAGTCAAAGGATGCGGAAATAAACGGGGTCAAATATACTCTCTCATTCCCGATTAGTTCTAATGGAAATGATTTTATCATTGCGAAGACTGACGTTAATGCCCTTTTTGAACCAATTTTGAGGCCCCATAAGGTGAGGAGAAAGGAACGGGCGACCACAGTGATCATTGATGCCGGGCATGGAGGCAGTGACTCAGGTGCCATTGGACGCATCGGCACAGAAAAGCAATTCACTATGGATACAGCTTTCCGACTGAAAAGAATACTTGAAAAACTGGGATATCGAACCTATCTGACGAGGACAACCGATACATTTATCCCTCTGGATAGGAGGACCCGGGCTGGAGCGGGAAAAGGAAATACTATTTTTGTCAGTATCCACTTTAATAAAGGACAATCGCGTGCATCTGGTATTGAAACATTCGCTTTGGCCCCACGCGGTTCACCCTCGACAGGCACAGATCAAGTAAGAGTTGCCGATTTTCAGGGTCAGTCTGGAAACCGTACTGATGAACAAAATATCATTTTAGCTACGGCTGTTCATCGCGCGACAATGAAAAACACAAATACAATTGACCGTGGAGTAAAAAGAGCCCGTTTCTGGGTACTCAGATATAACACCATTCCTGCCATTTTGGTAGAAGGCGGATTCCTATCAAATCCTCAAGAAGCCAGAAATATTAGCCGTGAATCCTATCGTGAAACCTTTGCAAGATCTATTGCGGAGGGGATTATTGCCTATAACCGTCTTATGGAAGGTGGAGGAAATAACTTGCCTGAAATCAGGCAAGATACAGTAAGAAATAATGATGACGAAGAAACGAAACCATCTAAGAAGCCAGTCATTGATGTAGCTCCTGAATCATCTCCTGATGAACCAAAGGAAAAACCCAAACAAGCCCCTCAGAAAAACTCTACGCCAAACAAACAGATGGGGCGTGGATTAACTTCCAAACAAGCAGTCAAACCCGAACCAGTCACTGAGCGAGAGCCATCCCTAGAAGCTGAAGTGATAGTCAAAACACCAGAACCTCAGAAGGAAACTAATCCTACCCCTTCCAAAAAGGAAAAAGAAGAAAGCAAGCTCCCACCCAAAAAGGTAGAAACCCCTGAGCCCCCTAAAAAACAAAAAGAAAAATCGGCTAAATCCCAGGAAACAACGGCACCAAAAAACAACGCTCCAGCCAAAAACAATGTACCATCTGCAGAAGCGGATACGCCCCCTGTAAAAACACTGACACCCCAAACTCCCACATCTAAAGATGAAGTGGTTGTAATCGAGCAAAAGGACATTGTTATCGTCTCTCAGCCCGATGAAACATCTGGTCAACGCTCACAAAATATTCCAACTGAAATATCTGTCTCAAAACTCTTACAAATTCACCACCTGCAAAAACAGGCGATAAACCTGCCGGAAATTAGCTCATACTGATTATGAATGCAAAAAATCCCATTGGTGTATTTGACTCTGGTATTGGGGGCTTGACTGTCGTCAAGGCTTTGAGGGAAGTGTTGCCCTATGAGGATTTTATTTATCTGGGGGATACTGCCCGTGTTCCTTATGGAAATAAAACGGCGGATACTGTCACCCGTTTTTCGCACGAGGTATGCAGATTCTTAATTTCCCATAATGTTAAAATGATTGTCGTAGCCTGTAATACTGCTTCCGCGCTTTCCTTACCCCTCCTAGAAAAGGATTTTCCCATCCCTATCTTGGGTATGATCTCCTCAGGGGCCGATGCTGCCCTTCAAGATTCAACGGCAAAACATATTGGTATCATTGGAACGTCTGCGACAATAGAATCAGGTGCCTATACTGCTGCCATCAGGGCTAAAGCACCTTTTGTCCGTGTGAGCTCAAAAGCCTGTCCTTTACTGGTACCACTCGTCGAAGAAGGATGGCTGGAACACAAAATCACATTGGAAATACTCAGAGAATACCTGGATCCCATGCTACAGGATAACATCGACTCCCTCGTTTTAGGATGCACACATTATCCTTTGTTAAAGTCATTGATCAGCCAAGTAGTGAACGAAAAAGTACGGCTTGTGGATTCAGCTGAAGCAAGTGCAAAAGCCACTGTATCACTGTTGGAAAAGTTCCATTTATCAAATCCTGATCATACCCCCGGGCGTACAGCCCTGTTTGTCACGGATCTCCCCCGGAAAATAGACCATGTCGTGGAATCTTTTCTGGGAATTCAGGCTATTGAAACACTCAAAGTCTGCCTTTGAAATATCCATTTAAAAATCGAGGTAAAGTAATCACATGAAAGTTCGTAATACACTTATACTTTTAATCGTCTTGTCCATTCTGGGTGGTTTTATTTGGTTCAAGGAAAGGCATGGGAACACTTATCAACAACGATCAGATGCTGACGAGAAGATATATGATTTTACTCCTACTAACGTAGTCGAGTTAGTAATTCTCAATGCTGAGGGGGCTATTGTCGCCAAAAAGGAAAAGGATCAATGGAGCATTGTGGAGCCGCTGGAAACAAAAGCAGACCAGTTTGAGATTGATACGATTATCCAATCACTGAACTCAATAAATTTTCAAAGAAAAATCAAATTTTCTGATATTAATCCCGATACATTGGACAAGGAATACCACCTGAAAAAACCTACTCATATTCTGAGCTGGTCAACACCCGATCAACGGTATTCCTTGCGCTTAGGTGCTGATACTCCCATGGGTAATGGTTTGTTTGTTCAAAAAGAAGAAAATGCTGATGTCTATATTATCCCTCAATATGCAAGGGAAACTCTTGCCCGTGATTTAAGCCATTTGCGGGACAGGAGTATTTTCCCCTTTCAAGCTAAATCCGTCCAACAAGTAGATATCAGGAGTTTGTCTCCTACAAATCTTTATCAAATTCAATTCACCTTCACTAATAATATTCCCCGGATCACTAAGCCGATCGATGCACGGGCTGCCACCGATAAAGTCACTGACCTGACGTTGTTTCTTACTGATGCCCGTGCCATGGATTTTATTGCCGAAGGTTCCGCAGACCTTAAAAACTATGGATTAAGTGAACCCGATATGGAAGTCTCGATCCGCTCTTCAGAATCAGACAAGCCCCAGACACTTTTGATCGGACAACCAGTTCCCAATACACCCCAGAAATATTACGCGAAACTCAAAGATTCCAACAGCGTGATTACCATTACAGCAGAATTGTTTAAGGAATTAACAAAACCGCTCGCAGAATACCGTGATAAACATTTAATTGACCGATATTCTAATGAATTGAATTCATTAGTTATCCAGTCTGGCAGCAAGAAGGTCGTATTGCTCAAAAAAGATAATGAATGGAAGATCGATGATGCAGAAGGGTCACCGGCCGACACAGCAATCATCATACAACTTCTGGACACCTTAATGAAATCGCAAATTTCCCAATATGTATCCGATGCCCCTGAATCCCTCAAGACTTTTGGATTAGAACCTGCCCTCCACAGTTTGTCACTCAACGCAAATACAGATAATGCCCCCACAAACTCCCCGGCAACAATCAGATTTGATTTCGGTAAAACCGATAAAGGTGGTGTTTATGTTAAACGCTCCGATGAAATATTCATTTACCGGGTAAATCCAGATATTATCAATTTCCTGAATCCAGATCCTAGTTTTTATCTGAATCATATCGCGGTGAGTATCGAGCCAGATACAATCACCGGATTGGAAGTCATTAAAAACGGGAAAAGTTATGCCATTGTCTCCAAGGATCCGACGAGCCAAAGTTGGCTTCTGGCAGGTAATAACCAAGGAGTCATTAGTAATGAAAGGTTATCCACACTCTTGAGCGCCGTACAAAATCTGCGGGCAATCTCAGTCAATAAATATACAAATCTGCCTAAAGACCTTTTAAATCCCGCATTGGAACTCATCATCTCCTTGAATGACGGTAAAAAGATAAAGCTATCATTCGGAAAACAAGATAAAAAACTCGGGCGCCCAATGACTGTGGAAGGACAAAAGTATATCTATTATATCGATGAAAGCATTTTCCAACTCATTGAAAAAGAACTAACAACAACAAAGACATAAACTGACCCGATGCCACTCAAAAGGACTATTAAATCCCTGATATTACGGGGGACCATGATGATATCGCGTTCAACTTTATTGTTGATATCGATCATCGTCATCCTTGTCCTTTGTTATCTCTATTTTGCCGGATTTCCTCCGGGAATCACTAATAAACTCCAGTCCGCGCTTGCCGAGCACGGCATGCAAGCCAGAATCAGCAAGCTTTATCTTAACCCACTTAGAGGTTTGATCGCAGAAGATGTATACTTTCTGGATCCACTCACAGGCAGGACCTTAACCAGCGTCTCAGAGGTTCAATTATCATTTTCCATTTGGCGTTTAATAAAAAGAGAGAACCCCGTTACATCTTTGGAAGCTAAAAATGTCGAACTCAGCTTTCCAATAGACCCCGAGCATCCCTCTGAAGGGGTTTTCTCGATCACAGACACCCATGCTATCGGACATTTCACTGGTAAAAACACCTTAGTCATTGATTCACTCAATGGTATCGCCGCCGGTGTACGATTCAATCTGGAAGCCAAGCTCATCCTCAACCCCCTTCCCTTTAAAAAGAAGGTTCTCTCTGAAGAAGATAAAAAATCACGTCTAATCCTCCGAAAAAAAATCTTTGGCATACTTAAACAGATAAAATTCAACCATGAACCGGATCTGAAAGTGATTGTTTCCGGTGATTTATCAAATATCCATTCATGGAAAGCCGAGGCAGTCCTGCGTGCAAATAATTTAATACTTCAAAATGTCAATATCGACTCTGTTGATTTTCTGCTCAAACTCCAAGATTCAGTCCTTACATTGGAAAAGTTTTCATTTTCGACATCCTCAGGATCTTTTTCTGCAACAGGCTATAAACATCTCGAAGAGCCTTATGCTCAATTAAACGTAGTCAGCGACTTTGATTTTACTCTGTTCTCTTTTGAGTTAAATCCTCACCTCAAACGGGTGCTCAGCTCGTTCGAGTTTTTCCAACGCCCTCAATTCAGCCTCACGGCAACACAAAGTGGAAGTCAAATCGGTAATTGGAGTGTCTATGGCCGTTTAGGATTTACGTCTTTTACTTATGCAGGCACCTATTTTGAAAAGTTAGATATCCCGTTTGCACTGCAGAATGGTGAACTCCTCATCCCCCAGTTTTTCCTGAAAGACTCATTTGGTGAAACCAAGGCGAAAATCCTTTATAATCTCGCATCTACTGAGCTCACGGGGGAACTGCAGGGAGCGATTAACCCGCTGAATTTTGTGAATTTGGTGCCTGAAAATTATCAAAAATACTTCATGATGTTCACAAAGGTAAACACGCCATTATTACTCGATGTAAAGGCAGCAGGCACCACCCAGAAAGACCCTAGCTTCAAAATTTCGGGAACTGCTATTATTAAAAATTGCTATTTAGTCAACCAATCCTTCCAACAAATCTCCACTGATCTTGATATTTCGGGGGGCAAATTGCGTTGTTATAACGCGCTTGTGGTGAGGAAAGAAGGACGGGGAAATGGGGAAATAATTTACACATTCAAAGACCAACTCCTCCAGATCATCAACTTTAAATCCCAACTCTACCCCCTACCGATCGCTACAGTCCTCGGGCCTAAGTCTGTTGATGCTGTAAAACCCTATATTTTTCACCAACCACCCCAAGCGACTGTCAATGGTTATGTCGATTACGTAACAGGTGACAAAACGGATGTTCTGATTTCGATCAATGGGCAAAAAATCGATTATCCGATGACAAAAGCAACTTTAAAATTTGACCGGATCCAGACAAAACTTCGGATCACCCAAGGAAAATGCCAGCTCACCGGGTTCAAAAGCGATATCTATAAAGGTACTCTAGAGGGAAATGCTAATTTCAAATTTATCCCCGGTCAGGACACGATCTTTGACATGGATATGACAATTAAATCAATGAGTTTCCAGCTTTTGAATATGGCCCTTTTTAATTATGGAAAATCCACCGGCTCGCTGAATGCCCATGGAAAATTCAATGGGGGGCTCGGTAATTGGGCAAAAGTCGATGGCAAAGGGCACATGGATGTCACCAATGGAAACCTGGTTAGCCTGCCATTTCTCGGACCTCTATCCACCCTAGCCGATGCCGTCATCCCCGGTTTCGCTTCCTTACAAGCGAATAAGGCCACCTGTGATTTCACCATGGAAAATGGGGTCGTAAAAACAGACCAACTCGATATGAGTGGCGGTGGGTGGGCCCTGATTTGCAGCGGATTCTACGACATCCCTCAGGATCATCTCAAAATGGATGCACGCATCAATGTCCGAGGGATTTTTGGAGCGATTACATTCCTCATGAGCAAGCTCTTTGAATATGAAGCTGACGGGACCTTTACCAACCCAAAGTGGAAATCAAAAAATTTCTAGTTCCCCCGTAAAGGCTTCAGTCTAAAAAAAATCCCGCCTACAGGCGGGATCTGTGTGGAGAATAACTTAATCTTGGTTTGGACTATCTGCGACTGCCATAATAAAATCAATATAACGGCCAATGGCATCATCAAATTGTGGAGCATCGGGCTGTCTTAATTTTTCAATAAAATCGGTCACATAAGGCCCATAAATACGATATACATATTGAAGGTTCTTATTTTCACGTTGGCGGACACGTTCGCGGGTAATATCTTTGATTTGTCCAATGGCGGCCAGTGTATGTTTACGGGGAATACCCAAACCATAACGGAAAACCATCACTTCGGATTCATCCTTCTCTAGGGTATTAATTAATTGGTTGGCAAATTCCTTTGGATCTTGAGGGATAATCCCGTCATTAAAGTGATAATTCAATAAACTAGCCTTGTCCCTTAGGGTCCGGATTTCATGGAGAATTGCGGACACTGTGCGTAAACCTATTCCCTGCTGTAAAAGAAGGTTAGAAGGAGGAAAATTCAAAAATTGATCGATATTATGTGCATTTGAACGGTGCATTTTCCCCAAGGAACCCGGAGTAATAAAAAGGAGTGAAAGGGAAATTTGGCGCACTTCTTGCGGAATTTCGCCTTCAATTTGTAAAACCTGCAGAGCTGTTTCTTTTAACATAATATGTGTGTCAGTTAATTTTTGGATAAAGTTCACATAATTTAACAATACTTCAAGGTTTATTTTCTATTTTCACCATGGATTATAAATTTTAACTTTTTCATTGCTGCCCTGTCCTTAAAGATAAAAAGGTGAATAATGGTACTAAACTCTATATTGAGAGAGATATCTAAGCTTGCTGCCTTTTCATGGATTGTTACAATCCTCCCAATGAATGCCTCTACCCTTGAGAAAATTTCGACCATACTGGGTGCCGAAAATGTCTTAACAAAAAAAGAAGACCTCATCCCCTATTCATTTGACGGAACTGCCGTACTCAACCAATACCCGGGATGTGTAGTTTTTGCCTCAACACGGGCGCAAGTCAGTGAAATCCTTGCCTTAGCAAATACCGAAAAAATCCCTGTTGTCACACGTGGATCAGGAACCGGTTTAAGTGGCGGAAGCATCCCCGTGAGTGAATGTATCGTTCTTTGCACCGTTAAATTTAACCAAGTGCTGGAGGTAGACACTAAAAACCTCACGATGATGGTCGAGCCAGGGGTCATTACACTCAAAATAGCCGAAGAAGCAGACAAAGTAGGATTATTTTATCCACCGGATCCCGGTTCCATGAAAATCTCCACAATCGGGGGGAATGTCGCGGAAAACTCAGGTGGCCTGCGTGGACTCAAATACGGGGTGACCCGGGATTATGTGATGGGCTTAGAAGTGGTCCTCCCCACTGGGGAAATCATCTGGATGGGTAATAAATGCGTGAAAGATGTCGCTGGTTATTCCCTGAAAGATATTTTTATTGGCAGCGAAGGCACCCTCGGGGTCATCACCAAAGTCTTGCTCAAGCTGATTCCAAAACCCCAGACGAAAAAAACTATGCTGGCTGTTTTTAATCGGATGGACCAAGCCGCTGAAACTGTTTCTGCCATCATTGAAAACAAAATCATTCCTTGCACCTTGGAGTTCTTAGATAACATCACGATTCGATGTGTCGAAGATTACGCTAAAATCGGGCTCCCGGTGAATGCGGAAGCCATCCTACTCATGGAAACGGACGGTCATCCTGCCGCTGTCGATGATGAAGCCCGGAAAATGACTCAAATCGCGCAGTCCCGGGGGGCTCAAGAGGTCATTCTCGCCAAAGACACTGATGAAGCCAATAGACTGACAGCCGCCCGACGTACAGCCTTTAGTGCCTTAGCCCGGATGAGGCCTACTACGATCCTTGAGGACGCTACTGTCCCCCGGAGTGAGTTATCCAAAATGGTTAATTTCATCCAAGACATCGCCAAACGTTACAACCTCCAGATCGGTACATTCGGTCACATGGGCGATGGCAATTTGCACCCGACCTTCCTTACTGATGAAAAAGACCACGAGGAAATGGAAAAAATCGAAAAAGCAATGGTCGAGATATTTCATTATGCCGTCAAACTCGGTGGGACAATCACCGGGGAACACGGGGTCGGCTTGGCAAAAAAACCTTTCTTAGAAGATGCCGTCGGCGAACTCAATGTCCGTGTGATGAAACATCTCAAGGCTGCCTTTGACCCGAATAACATATTAAACCCTGGAAAAATGTTCGATTAATACGAGATCATCCCATGTCTGCCGCCCACAGTGAAAATTATCTCAAAGGCTTAGACTATTCCGTCGTACAACAATGTATGCACTGCGGAATGTGCCTGCCGACTTGTCCGACTTATGAGGCGACACTGCTCGAAAAGCACAGCCCGCGCGGTCGTATCTCCCTGATGCGCGCTGTTGCCGACGGCCGACTGGATGTCAATGAGGCTTTCGGCGATGAAATGTATTTCTGCCTCGGATGCCTCGCCTGCCAGACAGCCTGCCCGGCCGGGGTGAATTACACCGAGCTTTTCGAGATGGCCCGCGCGGAGATCGAACGCACCAAAGTCCTCGATAATCCTATCCGTGATTTTGTCCGTAGCATGACGGTCAAATTCCTCTTCATGCGCCCATGGTCACTCAAGCTTTTAGGACGCCTCCTCTGGATTTACCAAGTCACCGGATTACAAACCTTTGTCCGAAAAACAGGACTGATGGCCCTCGCCCCGCGCAAATTGCGTGAACTTGAACCCCTCACCCCTGAAATTAAAGCCTCCTTCTCTGATGATTTAATCCATGAGCATGAGCGCCCCCTGAAAACACGTCATAAAGTCGGCATGCTCACCGGTTGTGTCCAGGACTTGATCTACTCCGATATCAACCGCGATACCGTAGACGTGCTCTTGGCTAATGATTGTGAAGTGATCACTCCCCGGGACCAACATTGCTGCGGCTCGCTCCATGGCCATAATGGCGAATGGGAACTCGCCAAACAACTTGCCCGTAAAAATATCGATTCCTTTCCGCTTGGTGAACTTGACGCGATCATCACAAATGCTGGTGGGTGTGGCTCACACCTGAAGCATTACGACCATTTGCTCGAAGACGATCCTGCCTATGCGGAAAAAGCCAAGGAATGGTCGCGTAAAGTCAAAGACATCAGCGAATGGTTGGTCGAAATCGATTTACGTATCCCCCACGCCTCCCTGGATCTCGATGGACCGGTGACTTATCACGAATCCTGCCACCTTTGCCATGGACAAAAAATCACTGCCCAGCCGCGCAAATTGCTCAAAAGTATTCCCGGACTGGAACTTAAGGAATTGCCGGAATCGAATTGGTGTTGCGGAAGTGCGGGCGTCTATAATATCACCCAGCCAGAAATGTCCGCCAAGCTGCTCGAGCGCAAACTTCGCCATATAGAAAGCACTGGAGCCACAATTGTCGCATCGGGGAACCCCGGATGTAATGTCCAGCTCAGTGCTGGGATGCGCAAATGCGGTAAAGAAACTAAAATCATGCATCCCGTGAGTCTTCTAGCCGAGGCTTACCGCCGCGGTAATTATCTGACAGAAACACTCTCACGAAATCCCCTCTCAAAAAAATAAGTGAGGGAGAAATTTCTTTAAAAATTATTGTTTGATAATCTGGAATTTCTTGATGTCAGCTACTCCAGCAGCACTCCAAGATTCTTCTGTGGCAGTCAGGAGAACCTGTGCCCCTTGATTTCCAAGCTCAATCAAGCGATTACGCCGTCCCTCATCAAGCTCACCCATGACATCATCCAAAAGGATTACTGGCCATGAACCGTGTAAGCCCTTGAGTAAATCCACTTGGGCAAGCCGCAACGCCAAAGCAACACTCCGCTGCTGGCCTTCACTGGCAAACTGGGTAACAGAACGCCCATCCAGCGTTAAAATCATATCATCGAGTTGAGCCCCGGCAAGGGTCTGGCGGAAACGACGTTCCTCACCGGACAACCGTATAAATTTCGCCCCCACATCTCCTTCACCAGTATCGAGATAAGCCAATTGCAAATCCTCCTTCCCGTCAGAGATTTTCCGGTGAGCCAGCCTCGCAAGAGGAGAGAGTTTTCGCATCCATTCCTGGCGGGCCCGGGCAATTTTGCCTGATGCATGGGCAAATTGGCCAGTAATAGTAGAAAAGAGTTCTTGATTCATTTTATCAACGCCCTTTTTTAAGAGCAAATTGCGTGAACGCAGGAGCTTCTTAAACTCCAGTAACTCCTTCGCATGGCCGGGTTGTTGACCAGCGACGATAGAATCCAGAAATTTCCGTCTCACGACTCCTCCAGCTTTGGCAATCTGATTATCCTCCGTGGTAAATGGAACTGTCTGGAGCAATTTGCGCCATGCGCTACGGTCATCGACTTTTTTCCGGTCGAGCAAGCACGTGCGTCCTTCCTTTGAAAATGACACACGCAAGGAATGATCCCCCAGTTTTGCGGCGACCAAGGCCGATGGACAGCCATGCCGGATCAACTCCAAAGGTTTTGAGGTCCTAAAGCTGCTAAATACCGAAAGGTAATGTACCGCCTCCAAAATAGAAGTTTTACCTTGAGCATTAGCCCCCAAGAAAATATTAAACCCCGGGGACAAGTCCACAAGGAACTCCCCGTGGCAGCGAAAATCGCGGATGAGTAGTTTAGCAATTTGCACAGGCTTGTATAATCTATCGATGACTGGCCCGACAGGAAGAATAAAAACAAATCACTAACGGTATAACCAGAGGGCCAAGAGGTTAAAGAAAACTGCTAGATTCCAGTAAAGTAAGGCGACTTCGACATGGGAATACCCTGATTTGATCATACGCTGGTATAGATGCGCATTATGGGCGTGAAATATATTTTCCCGTTTGAGGACTCTTTTAACCAGCGTGAAGCCTGAATCGATGATAAAAGGGGACCAAATCAGCATTAATAATACCGGATTAAGCTGGCCAACCATCATTCCTTGAGCCGCAGGCAGGGAAACCAGTGCCAGTGAAAAACCTAAAACGAGGGAACCACAATCGCCCATAAACGTTTTTGCCCGTGGAAAATTAAACGGCAGAAAACCCAATGCAGAAAGCCCGATAATCAGACATAGGACAATCGCCCAGACTTGCCCGGACTGGAAACACCAAAACCCCGAGAATATACTGATGATCACGGCGGTACCTCCAGCAAGGCCATTTGATCCGTCCATGAAATTAAAAAAATTCGTCATTCCGACCAACCAAAAAAATGTCAGGGGGATACCCAAAAATCCGACTTTGAACTGTAGGAACCCCGGCAGTATGACCGAATCAAAATGGAATACGTAAATAGCCACATAAATGGAAACGGCCATTTGCGCCATGAGCTTCAAAAGGGCTGGAAGCTTATGGTTGTCACCACCCTTTGAGGATATCCAATCATCTAAAAGTCCGGCTGCCGCCAAAACCATGATCGAAGAAATACAATAAATAATCTTCATATCCTGATTCAAAAACCATGACACCATAAGAGCGAGTAAGACGGCAAACCCGATACCAACGCCACCTAAACGGGGAATCCTCCCCTGATGCATTGTCCGTTCATTCGGCGAGGCATGGATTTTTACCAAATGAGCAATGCTGATACTGGCCCGTGTCGCAAAAAACGAACAAACAATCGAACATAAGGCGATAATAATGTAATCACCCTGATTCATATTGTTTTATCAAAAACCCTTTTAATGCCCTCTTCAGTGGTGTAGGGCATCTGCAAGCCCATCGCGGTGAGTTCATCCGGATCATGGACGGTTTCCGTAAGCCAACTCCTAATCAACCTGAAATAACGACTGGTCTTTTGATTGTAAAAGTATTTTTCCCCAAACCCGAGCATCGCCCACCAAAAATCGTTATTAAGAATCCTCATGGGGGGGCGAACCCTCGCGGCGGCGGCTATCCACCGGACAATTTGGCTGACTGGATATGCAGCTCCATCACTGAGAGTAAGTTTCCGGACGGCCACGCCCTCTCCGGGAACCTGTAATAAATAAATAAGAATCGCCACTAAATTCTCGACGGAACAAAGCGATTTACGCTGTTCACCGGACCCGATGAATTTGAATTTTTTTTGTGCGACTTGAGCAAAAAGCTCACCAAGATTGGCGACATTACCCCGGCCATACACAGGCGCGGCCCTCAGAATAATTAGCTCGACCCCATTATCTTTAGCCCATTTTTCAAGCGATTTTTCTGCTTGGGCTTTACTCCGGGCGTATGTCCAAGAGAAACTACTTTTATCAATATCGTCTAACTTCTCCCATTCAGAAACCTTCACAGAACTCAGATAAATAAATCGTTTGGGTGGCGAGGCCGATAAAGCCTTAATCAAATGATTCATCCCGGAAATATTCACCGCATCAATATAAGCCATTTCAGCGGCATCAAGCTCGCGGGCATGATGGTAAACGGCCATATGGATCACGGAGTCACAGGGACCAATTTCATTCTGCCATGCCCCTTGACGGCTAATATCCCCGTGAACCACCAATGTATGGCCAGAGGGTAACTGGCGGAAAGCCCCCGCTGTACGACTGGTTAAAAGCACCGTTTCAAAGTCCTCGGGGATAAAGGGAAGTAAATGACTCCCGATAAACCCGCTCCCCCCGGTGATTAATAGTCTGGATGCCATGCGAGACTCAAATGATATTTTGTTGTTTGGTTTTTCCATCTTGTACCGGCACGCCTGATACAGGCATCCCTTCACAGGTACTTACCGCTTTCTGGAGCTCATGGGCGACTTCAAGGCTGGGAGCCGACCGGGCAATTTGCGTGAGACGGTTTACGATTTCAATACAATCTTCCGCGACAGACCTCTTACCGGAAATACGCGATATCCGCTCAGAAAATGCTTCAAGTGGTTCATGATCGGTATGGAGTTCCTCATGCATTTTTTCACCGGGACGTAATCCCATAAAACTGATGGCTATTTCTTGGTCGGGCAAATGCCCAGAAATCGTGATCAGTTCCCGTGCAAAATCAACCAGTTTCACCGGTTTACCCATATCCAGAACAAAAATTTCCCCTGAAGAACCCAAAAGTCCTGCTTGGATCACCAATTGAACAGCCTCCCGGATCGTCATAAAAAAGCGGGTCATCTCCGGGTGAGTCACTGTCACCGGGCCACCTTGGGCAATTTGTTTTAAAAATATATGGATAACACTGCCGTTACTACCGAGGACATTTCCAAAACGGACACCCAAGAATTTCGTTTTTGACTGCCGTGCATGGGCCAAAGCGAGTAATTCCCCCAACCTTTTGCTGTATCCGAGGTTATTCACCGGATCCACCGCCTTATCCGTGGAAATATAGACGACACGCTCCACATTCATCTCGATCGAAATGCTCGCGAGTATCTGAAATGCTGAAACATTATTTAGGACTGCCTCAGCGGGATATCTTTCCAGCATGGGAACGTGTTTGTGTGCTGCCGCGTGAAAAACAATGTGAGGTTTATGTCGAGAAAATACCTCGCGCAACCGTCCCTCTGCTTTCAAATCGCAAAATTCACTCACGATCTTTACCCCCGGGTAAAGCTGCTCGCACTCCCGCTCCATTAAATAGAGGTCATTCTCATTAAAATCCAGCAAGACCAATGTCTCGGGCTGGAGTCTGGCCACTTGTCGTACTAGCTCTGAACCGATCGAACCGGCAGCCCCCGTGACCAAAACATTTTTCCCCGCGATCTGACTTTTCAACATCACTATATCAAAATTCACAGGAGCACGTGCCAGCAAATCTTCGGGATTAATATCCCTCAAACTCACCTGTTGACCCGTATCTCGGTCGCTAACGACTTCAGCCCGGCGGAACGCTATGGAGTGAGTCCGACAGACATCAATAAGCCCTCGGGTTTCCTCTCCGGTGAGATTCCCCACCAGAATCAATGTATTCGCTTTCCCCTCAGCGATAAGTTGGGAAATCATTTTTTCATGGATGACCCGTACCCCGTGGAGTTTCTGCCCGATCCTATTCCCAGTAAGATCGACAACGGCCACCGCAAAAGTTTCTTCCTCTGGATTCGTAATCAACGACCTGATGTAGAGATCAACCTGCTGGTAGGGACCTGCAATGATGGTTTTTGTAGTCTTTTCACTCGAACGCCGGGAAAGAATATGATAAATACGCCCGGAAAAGCGGATGCCCCCGACAAGCACAACGGAGAGCATTGCTTCATTAAGCAGGACAATACGCGAAACATCGAATGCCTTAAAAAACTGCAGCCCATAAAGTATCACTGTACCCGTCAATACGGCATAAACCACCCTCATGAGTTCATGCACACTGGCATAACGAAAACTCCAATTATATAGACCGAACAAGGCAAATACCCCTAAGCGCACAATAAAGAAGAAGGGAAGCAGGCTAACATAAAAATTATCTAAATAAGTCTGCGGAATAGGAAATCCCAATCGGACTAAAAAGCTAAAATTCAACGCTAAAAATATCAAGGCGGCATCAATAACCAGAAGAATTATTACCCTTTCCCACCGGGGGATGAGAGGAATCCAATACCGACCGCGAAAAATAAACTTTTCTGAAGACATTTCCGGCTATTTAGCCAATTTATTGGCCGATCATCAAGCTTTGAGAATATTCTTTTTACATCGCGAGGAGAGCCCCTGTCCAGAATTTATCTCCTTGTACACTCGCTGATGGGACAAAAAAAGCGGCCTCAAGTGATTCTTGAGGCCGCTGAATAAAAACAAATTGCTTTTTTAGCTTGGTTAGTAAGCGGCTTGCGCCCCTTTGAGATTACGCTTTTGGAGCCAGGGCATCAAACCACGAAGGCGAGCACCGGTTTTCTCAATGGGATGATTTTCACCTTTTTTGAGTAGTGCGTTATATTTCTTGTAGCCAGTCTCGTATTCTTTGGCCCAATCCTTGGCGAATTTCCCTGTTTGGATATCTTTGAGTGCCGCTTTCATGCGATTTTTTACGCTGGCATCAATAATTTTCGGACCAACAGTCACGTCACCCCACTTTGCGGTCTCAGAGATGGAGAAACGCATACCGGCAATACCGGCCTCATTCATCAAATCAACCAAGAGTTTGAGTTCATGTAGGCATTCGAAATAAGCCATCTCAGGTTGGTATCCAGCCTCGACGAGGGTTTCATATCCGGCCAGCACTAGGGCACTCGCGCCACCGCAGAGCACCGTTTGTTCACCAAAAAGATCTGTTTCTGTCTCTTCTTTGAAGGTTGTCTCAATGACACCCCCACGTGTGCCACCGATTCCCTTTGCCCAAGCAAGAGCGACCTTTTTAGCCTGTTTGCTGGGATTCTGATAAATGGCGATCAATGAAGGAACCCCTTTGCCTTCCAAGTATTGACGGCGGACAATGTGTCCGGGCCCTTTAGGAGCGACCATGATGACATCAATATTTTTCGGTGGTACGACGGTTTTGAAATGAATGGCGAAACCGTGTGAGAAAAGAAGGGTTTTCCCTTTTTTTAGGTTTGGTTCAATATCCTGTTTGTAGGCTTTGGGTTGTTTTGTGTCAGGAATAGCAACCATGATCACATCAGCCAAACGAACGGCTTCCGCGGTTTCATAAACCTTAAATCCCTTTTTCTTGGCGACCTCGGCCGATTTGCTCCCTTTATAAAGACCAATGATGACATTGCATCCACTCTCTTTAAGATTGAGAGCATGGGCATGGCCCTGTGAACCGAATCCAAGAACGGCTAAAGTCTTTCCTTTGAGCACTTTCAAGTCGGCATCTTTGTCCGTATAGACCTTCGCTGGCATAGTATTTCCTCTTTTTATTTAATGTTTATAAATTTCTTGAGCAGTCTTTTTTTTAATTCCTGGGCATGGCTACTTTGCCCGTGCGGGTCAAATCAATAATCCCGTATGAGGACATGAGCCCCAGGAATTTCTCAATCTTTCCTACACTACCTGTAATCTCAATGGTCAAATTCTTTGATTGTACATCCACGATTTTCGCCCGGAAAATATCACAAATCTGCATGACATCAGCCCGGCTCTTTGAGTCGACCTTGATCTTTACAAGCACCAGCTCACGGTCAACGTATTCATCAGCCTTAAAATCATTGACTTCAATAACATCAACAAGCTTGTAAAGTTGTTTTACGACTTGTTCCAAGACTTTATCATCACCACGGACAACAATCGTCATACGTGATGTCTTGGGATCATTGGTGGGACCGACATTCAGGGAGTCTATATTATAACCACGGCCACTGAATAGCCCAGTCACGCGCGTGAGCACGCCGAACTTATTCTCTACCAGTACTGATATCGTGTGAAGCATAAGGTGGAGGACATTATTCGATCACTGCCACCTTGCCAAGTAGGAATTTTCGCTGTTTCGAAAAAGACTATTTATCCCCTAACTGCATAAACCGGGTCATTTTCTCCTCATCCTCGATAGGGTGAGCGCATGAAAAAACAAATCGCTCTCAATAAACAATACCCCTGATAAGTCTTTAATATCAACAACTTAGGGAATCCACGATACTAAGGAATTTTTTTCCAGGCCCATTGATCCGCATCATTTTTGACCTCAACCCAAACAGGGCTTAACCCATTTTCGACGGCCTGTTTTTGGCGATTGTAAAATTCGCCTTCCACACGGTCTAAGGGTTGACCTTCACTTTTTGCCTGAGCCTGCAACAAATTAATTCGATCTGTATTCTCATGAGTAATAATCTTCTCAATATACTGCTTATCAGTGGCTTTATTACCTACAGGGAGGATCTCTAATAACCCCTTGCGGTTCACACCGGCCACCCCCCGGTTCAAAAGTGCTTTGTACTCGGATATCCTATCCCTGCGGGCGTCGCTCGGCTCCGAAACCACCGAGGCGGGTGACTGGTTTGAGGATGTCGTGGTGACAACAATCGGATCCCCGCCTTCTTTACGGGTAACTACCTCCACCTTCATATTCACATCGATTTTAACCGCATCTTTTGGGGCAGCAAGCTGGACCGTCGGCGTACAGCCCGAGGTCAGGAAAAGCCCGAATCCACAGCAGATAAACCCTTTTAATAAAATATTCTTTGGCATAAGTTACTTTGTTATTTTTTGATTAAACACGTCTTCTTTTAAAATGATGCTGATATTTCTTTTGCCTCCGTCACCATCCATCTTGAGATCAATCTTGCCACCCTTCGGGGTATAATCAAATAATAAACTCCCGTGAGTATAGTGATAATCACTAAAACTTCTCACAAAAATCTCAGCGAGATCCTTCCTAATCTGATCCCATTTTTCTTGTTCGATTTTTGGTAAAAAAGCTTCCAAGGCGGGAATAGTCATTTTCCCCGAGTTTGCCAAAAGCAGACTGCCTTTGACCTCTTTCACATATTTCCCTTCGGCTTTGACCACGGTTTTCAAATTCGCTTTACCGGTCATAATAAAACGGTCTACTGCCACTGACTTCGTCAAACTGCCCAGATCGATTTTCGAGACCGCCAGCGAAGCATTCCAAGGCAACACACCCTTTAAACTCAGATCCCCGGCACCATTCAAATACCCTCCATACGAATTTCCCCCAAACTCCAAATAAATACCCTTAGCATCAAACGTCACGGACACCCAAAGATCCTTCGCTGTAAAATCCTTCCAGCGGAATCCACGCACTTTGACCACCTGAACGATATTATCCGCATCGACATTTGGTGGCATTGAGAAGTCTAAGCTTCCTTCCACATCTTCAATACTTAGATTGTATTCCGGGTAATAAAAAGATGACTTCTCGAAGACAAAAGATGTCTTGAGCTGCAAATTATCAAAACTGCCCACCATGATATTCTCCGAATTTGCTTGGAACTTTAGGGGCAGCATGAACTGCATTTTTCCGAAATATTGGAGCCCAATCTTCCCATCCACCACACGAAACTCGCCAATCGTCCAAGGGATATTCTTTTTTTGATTGGTGGGTCTTTTTTTATTCATGTTATCGGCGTAATTCGACAACCAAAACAGGTCTTCCCCAATGTAAATGATAGGCGTGAGGATATCCAACCCATCCAGCTTCTTTCTCAATAAGTTCGATACCCTGTAGCGGATTTTAATTTCAGGAAAATCCAAAACGGGTGTGAATAAATCCCAAGGTGAATAAATCTTTAACCTCCTGATATATGCCACAGCTATAGGCTCGTCTTCCTCCTCATTATCCCCCAGCCAGACATTATCCATGCTTGTCTCAAAATCAAAAACAACCGGTGGGATAGCGTCACCGAGGTCATCCAGATGAATGCTCCCATCCGACACGCGCATCTTTTCCACAAACCACGGCTTTATCTTCGGGGCGGCTGGATCTGCGGCAGCCACATCATGCTGAAGGTCGATCACCTGGTCTATTTCCTTTGCCAACCGGAAACGCGGAGACTCAATGGAAATTAACTCCATCCTCTTTTTGAGTAATTTAAAAATCGTATACCTGAACCGGAGATTGGCAATTTCAATAATCGGTTTATCTTTCATGTTTTTGGGGTAGATCGTCACCCCCTTAAATGTCACACTGTGAAGGCCCCCAAAATGGATCGATTCATAGTCGATTTCCGCTTTGATATTCTGGTCGATCATCCAGTCATTAGCAATCTGCCGGAAGTTAGCTTTAATATAGGATACAAACACCAATCCCGCGCAGTAGATAATCAGGGCGGATGCGGCGATATAAAAAACGCATTTCAAAAAGATTCGCCTTCGGAATTTCATGAGTCTTCAATAACCATTGAATGTGAAAAGCTCAAGCCTCGTAAAGTAATAATTTCTCCAGGGCCACCCCCAGCTGGTCGCAGGCCCTCCGTACCCGACAGCCAAAAACCACGAGGGCCGGTATTTTCCAAGGGCGTATCAAGACATAGACAATCAACCTTGGAAGGGAGAGAAACCCGTCTGCCCTCATGAATTCCCCAAATGGCACTGGCATTTGATCATTTAATCCATCACTAATGACACGGATAACAATCGAGGGGATCCCCCGCTCCCCGGTTATCCGAGCGAGAAAAGAACTTTCCATATCGACAGCGCCCGCGCCCGTTTTCTCGTGAAGCATTGTCTTAGCATCTCTCCCTGATGTCACAGTTTCCACCGTCACGAGAGTTTCCCTCCAGACCTTTCCCGGTAATGCGACAAGGTCCAGCCTGTTACTGAATCCAGCCCGAAGTCCCTCCTCCCCATAATTTTGGGCAATAAACAGATCCCCGGTCTTGATCCCTTTAGTCAATCCCCCGGCTGTACCACTGATAATCACGGTTCCTGGCTGAATCTCCTGCAAAATTCGGATTAAAGCTTCTCCAGCAACCTCCCCACCCATCCCTGTGAATAGGATATAGATGTCCAAGGTTTTCTTGACCCCTATTAATTGCCCTTGGATCAGCTTTCTTTTACCTACTAATATTTGTTTACGACCGCTTAAACGCCCGACAAAAAAGGCTAATTCATCCGGAACGGCACAAGTAATCAAAATGGGGGATTTCATCAGGGTGTAACCTGCCTGAAACCTACACAACCGCCAAGACCCAAAAAAACATGATCTTTGGATGAAACTCCTATTGTTTTCCTGTGCTTGATAGGATACAAAAGTAAGAGCCTTTCCCTGAAGGCATCTGATCATGTCAAATCTCTGGCTCCATCTCATCGATATCGCTGTTTGCACAGTTGTCTTGCGACTACTGATGGGCCTTGCTGTGACGAATAAACGGTTTCTTTATATTTCGGCTTCCTTTCTCTCACTGCTTTTCGTCGTCATTGTTTTCACCCTCTTGGGATTACCTTTGGCCTCCTTTATCAGTATGGCTATCGCCGTTCCTTTCCTGATTATATCCCTCATACAAGCCTTGCCTGAATTAAAAGTCATTATCCAGAGGATCAGCATCCAAAATATTTTACACCGGGGGAAATCCCAGACCCCCGAGCTGATCCAAGAGATCACCCACTCCTTAATCGAACTCAAATCCCGCAGGGAAGGGGCCATCATGGTGCTCTCCCATAATGACTCCCTCGAAGACCTCATCGTCGGCGGGGAAATGTATGACGCAAAATTCACGAAGTCCCTTTGTGTTTCCTTATTTAATCCGGAAAGCCCACGCCACGACGGGGCCATCATCCTGACTGCAAACCGCATTATGCATGTCGGGGCTGTCCTCCCCCTGTCTGACAGGATCCAGGATCATGATGAATGGGGCACACGGCATTTGGCCGCCTTAGGTTTGTCCGAGAGATGCGACGCCGATGTCCTCGTCGTCTCGGAGGAACGCGGGAGTATCACTTGGTTCAAAGAAGGCCTGTGCCACATTCTCCCGTCAGGAACCGTTGAAGAGCTCCGGATCGCCCTCACTAAGATTTTTATCTCCAAAGAATCCGAGTCCTCACGCCGGATTTCCGTCCTCTCCCCTGCCTTATGGATATTAGCCGTGATCCTCGCCTCCGTCGGCTCATATAATATCGGCACTATTAGCGACAGGCTCTTTGGTAAACAGGAGATGATCATTTCCCAACAAGCATCCGTCAAAGTCCTCAACCTCGAAGATAATATCTACGTCGATAATATTACCAGTCCCATTGTGGAATTCATGGTCCGTACCCCCCGAAATATCGTTCTGGCCAAAAACCGTGAGTGGGCTATTCAAGTCGATGGCGACAAAATGAAGGAAGGCAGTAACCCTATCGAGCTTAGTCCGGATATGATCACAGGACTCCCCTCAAAGTATCAGGTATTATGGTTCGACCCCTCTAAAATCACGGTTCGCCTCGCCCGTGTACGAACCATTGACGCTCCGGTCAAACCCCTCGTATCCGGATTAGATCCCCGGTTTGAAATCGCCTTGATGAGAGCTGAACCGAATAAGAAGAAAATCAAAGTCATGACCTCATCCTGGAAAAGTAGCCAACACATAGACACAGTTCCTGTCGACCTTTCGCTGATTACGAAACCCGGCGATTATATCTTCGAGACTTGGATTAATCTCCCAAATGCCGTTGTGCCCACGGATAAGAACGATGATTACCGGGCAAAAGTCTTTATCAATATCATAGAAAAAAAGAATATTCCCTAGTTTTTTGGAGCCAGAACCTTTTGCTCAGGGTTTGATGATCTTCATCGCTTCGATATTCTCAATCCTGTAGATATCCCCTTTACGCTCCACCCCTTCTGCGGTGAGGCAAACAATGTCTCCACGCTCAATACGAGCAAATTGCTTTTCAGGTTTTTCAGGTAAATCCCTCGATTGGATTTCGTAAATAGCCTTTACCCCCTGATCATTACATCCTGTCGTGAACCATTTTCCTTTCCCCCGTGCCCAAGGAGAAATCATCCGGAAAGAATGTTCGAATCCCCCTTTTTCCCGCGCAATTTGCCCGGGTTGCAGGGCTAAGAAGCTGAATTTCAGGGTTTGTTCGACAGAACGTTTGAGCTTCCGGTTAATGAGCTGGAGGGATTCGGGCGGTTTCCATGTCCTCACTTCGTGACAGTGGTATTTCCCCTCGGAGAGTAGCGGGCACTTGTCCCGGTGCAGGCAGGGCCCTAATATTCCGACACCTTCCAGGGCAAATTGATCCCGGATCCATTCGATCCTTTCAGCAGACTCTTTGAGTGCTGGCTCCATCAGGAGTAATACCCCGTTTGGGGATACCAGCCGGAGCAAATTGCGGCACCATTCCAGCGCCTTTTGAGGTTCCCCACCTTGATAAATCTCATTCATGACAAAACTAGCGATCACCACATCATACTTCCGCCGCCCATGCCGCGCAAATTGCTCCGGCAAAGACAAATCCGCTACCGTCGTCTTTACTGAGGGCCCCCTCCAGTCTTTGCGGGTACCGCTGACGAATTCCTGGATGAGTTTCATACTCTGGATGGAGTCATCGATCGCGTGGAGGAAAATATCCCGCGCACCCGTTTGATTAAGGAAATCGGCCGCTGACAGCCCCGCCGCACCCGTTCCCGCCCCACAATCTAGGATCGAGATCTTCTCCGTGGGCGCCACCCATTTCCCGGATTTTACTATTTCCGATAAAACCATCCGGGTCCGGATAAATGTCTGGGGAAAATAAAATAAACCATACGCCTGGAGCAATTTGCGGTCACGGGCATATTGTCCAAAACCTTCCACCCGTTCTTTCGTAAAGAGATCGCTTAATCCATCCACCCGCTCGCGCAGCTGGGTAAGACTGCGGCCTTCCGAAAGTTTTTCTGGCGTGACTCCCGCCTCTGATCCCGGGGGCGCGAAATCATATCCCCGGCGATAAACCTCCTTATGTCCGCCAAGGAATTCCTGCACCCACCAAGACTCCGCCCAGAGGGGATATTGGCGTCCGTCAGGGTTTATGACGGCTTTTTGAATTTGTGGATTGTCCATTGAGCCGAAAATGATAACGTTGTGATGTGAATAAATCGATTAAGAATTCTCTTTTTATAAAAGCATGCCGCATCGAGCAGGTCGAGCGCCCCCCCGTCTGGATGATGAGACAAGCCGGACGTTACCTGCCTGAATACCGGGCAATCCGTTCTAAAGTGGACTTCCTCACCCTCTGCCGTACGCCTGAGCTCGCCGCGGAGGTCACCTTACAGCCCGTCGATATCCTCGGGGTAGACGCCGCCGTCATCTTTTCGGACATTCTCGTGGTCTTAGAGGCCCTCGGCCTGGAAGTCACTTTCGAGGAGCACGCCGGCCCACGCCTGTCCCGCACGATTAACCAAGCTTCCGACTTCGTGCCCCTCGCCCACGGGCAAATTGCTGAAAGCCTCTCTTACGTCGGTGAATCCATCCGCATGGTGACGAAAGAACTTAATCCCCGTAATATACCGGTGCTCGGGTTTGCCGGAGCCCCCTTTACCCTAGCTGCTTACGCTATCGAAGGGAAAACCAGCCGTGAATTCCTCGCCATCCGCAAGCTCATGCGCACGCAACCCAGTGAATTCACCCGGATCCTCGACCGCCTCGCGGAGGCCGTGGCCGAGCATCTCATCGCCCAGATCGAAGCCGGGGCAGGTGCTGTTCAGATTTTCGACACTTGGGCGGGTATTCTCAGCCGCCGTGACTTTGACCAATATGTCGCGGGCTCGATCCAGAAAACCATCTCCATGGTTCAACAAAAACACTCCGTTCCCATCATTCTGTATGTCAAAAACTCGCACCACCTGATCGAAAGCCTCAGCTACACCGGGGCCGATGTCCTTTCTATCGATTGGCGCACCCCCTTGCAGGAAGCCCGGAGGAATGCCGGTATGCATGTCGCGATCCAAGGTAACCTCGATCCGTCTATCCTTTATTGTCCTCCGTCGATTATCCAGGACCGCACGCGCAAAATGCTTTTGCAACACAAAAACCCCGGTTACATCGCCAATCTCGGCCATGGGATCCTGCCTGACACCCCTGTGGAAAATGCCCGGGCATTTATCGACACGATCAAAGCTTGGCGTTATGAATAAAGCCGTTATTCCCATCGTAGATGCGGGCATCATCGCGAAATACGATAAGGCCGGGCCCCGGTACACCAGTTATCCCACTGCGCCCCAATTCACCCCGGACTTTACCGAAACCCAGCTCCGGTCTGAAATCGCCCGTGAAAATGCCGCCCATCCGGACAAACCCCTTTCCCTGTATTTCCACCTGCCCTTCTGCGAGTCCGTCTGCTTTTTCTGCGGGTGTAATGTCACCTTTACCGCCGACCGTAAACGCCCAGTCCCTTATATCGACTGGCTCTTTAAGGAAATGGATACGATCGCCGCGCAAATTGCGCCGGGACGTAAGGTCGAGCAGCTCCACTGGGGAGGTGGTACCCCCACTTTTTTTGACCCTGAGCAACTTGCTTTCCTGTGGGAAGGGATCCGGAAACGTTTTAACTTTTCTGAAAATGCCGAAATCGGGCTCGAGGTCGATCCCCGGGAAACAAGCACCGCACACATGGACGCCCTGGGCAAAGCGGGATTTAACCGACTCTCGATGGGACTCCAGGACTTTGACCCCGCAGTCCAAAAGGCCGTCAACCGTATCCAGCCCTACGACATGACCAAACGGGTAATCGATGAAGGGCGTGAACGTGGCTTTAAAAGTGTATCCGTCGACCTCATCTACGGACTACCCTACCAGAGTGTTTCCAGCTTCGAGTCCACTGTGGACAAAGTCCTCACCCTGGACCCTGACCGTATTGCACTCTTTAACTTCGCTTACCTGCCCGAGATGATTAAACACCAAAAGGCCATCAAAGCGGAGGCCCTCCCCTCGCCCGAGGTAAAGCTTGAGATTCTCCGGATGGCGATTGGTAAATTTACAGAAGGCGGATACCGTTATATCGGCATGGATCATTTTGCTAAACCCGATGATCCCATGTGCCTAGCCCAGGACGCGGGCACACTGTACCGGAATTTCCAGGGTTACACCACCCACAAAGGCTGTGACCTCTTCGCTTTCGGGGTGTCATCCATCAGCCAGATCGGACGCTCCTATTCACAAAACCTCAAGAATATCCACGATTACGAAAAACAAATCGCTCTCACAGGCATGGCTACCCAACGCGGTATTTTACTCACTGACGAGGATTACCTCAGGCATACCCTCATCATGAATCTCCTGTGCCATTATGAACTTTCCTTTACACAGATCTCTGCGGAGTTCGGGATCGATTTCCAGAAATATTTCGCCCCAGCTTTTGATGCACTTGGCGAGATGCGGGCGGATGGTCTGCTCGACTGGGATCAGGACAAATTGCGCGTCACCCCGATGGGCCGCCTACTCATCCGTAATATCTGCATGCCCTTTGATGAATACCTCCAGAAAAACCAGGCTGCAAAATTCTCCCGGACAGTATAGTCCGGCTAAAAAATGAATTTAAACTGGCTTCCGCCGATCATGGCCCGTCATGACCCACCACAAAATAACATTGGTAATCTTTTCTTAAATCTGGATGAATATCTGACATGTCAAATTTAGATCACCGCGGTTACGTCGCTATTTTCGCCCATCCCCTGACCGAGGCCGTCATATCCGACATTGTGGGACTTTGGCTGGGGAGATTCGACCAGGTCGAGCAAGTCCTGCCCGATGTCGCTGAGGGTGCCACCAAGATCATTACGTCTGTTGAAGAAATAGCATCCGACACCAGTTATTCATTCCGGATTTCCAACGGGGAAGACTTTGCCTGGGCCTACCTCACCAAAGACCGTCACGCCATAGAAACTACGAGTTTCCCCGGCACCGACGAAATCCCCGCCATGTGCCTCACGATCCTTGTCGAACTCCCCAATATCAAAGAAATCGTCGATGAACACGATAATAAGCGCCTGAATGAACTCGAGTCCGCAGGCCTATTTTAAAAGCATTCCCCCCCCCCTGCCGTTGTTCAACCCCTGAATGCAAAGAACGGAGAATGCTCCCGCATCCTCCGTTCTCTACATTCCTTTAAAAGTTAGGTTCTTGCGCCATCCCAATTTGCTCATGGCACCGTTGAACACTCCAGCGGACGCTCTTGCGGCGCGATCGTGATCACAATCTTACCAAGGTGTTTCGCTTCACCAAAGCGCTGCAGAGCCTGCGGCACGTCATTCAGCGGGTAAGGGC
>Ga0163153_10001172_pt1 | contig 42227 bp, 38 predicted proteins | sample OliLakLV19MP6IB1_FD_148629 | JGI IMG/M metagenome (GOLD analysis project Ga0163153, IMG submission 148629) | Freshwater microbial mat bacterial communities from Lake Vanda, McMurdo Dry Valleys, Antarctica - Oligotrophic Lake LV.19.MP6.IB-1 | ecosystem: Environmental > Aquatic > Freshwater >... | reverse complement strand
TTTGATTTCCTGTTTTTAAAGTAGGATTAAAATAGGAGGAAGGTTCCTGAAAGATATAACCTATCTCCGATTTTCTAAAAGAATTCAACCGTGTTTTATCGTTTAAATCCCAAACGCCCCCCTTGGAATCAATGTATCCGTTAGAGGTCGTGGAAACCACACCTCCCCGGTATTCATTTAATCGGGCTAATGCCTGGACCAATTGGGTTTTACCCCCTCCACTTTTTCCCAGAATACCGATACACTCCCCTGCCCGGATATCGACCCTGATATCAGACAAAACCTGCTTTTGGTGCCCCTCCGGGCCAGGATATAGGAGATTTAGGTGTTCCGCAGTATAGATAGACATCACATCATTCGATAAATCATTTCCAGAGCCAGGTAGCTTCCTTAATGTCAATTTATTGGGAAATTAAGATATTTATATTTTAATTTAAAAAAATGATATGCTAAGAATATTGGATGGGTGGTATAGTCCCCGGTTAAACAAACAAATGGAAATCGTGCAGTATGGTCATTACGGGTTTGGATTATTGCTACTGCCCACCGCGGGGGCGGATTATCTGGAATATGAACGATTTCACCTGATCGATTCCATTTCGCCTTTTATTGAAAGCGGCAAGTGCAAAGTATTTTCGGTCAATAGTATCAATTCGGAAAGCTGGCTCAATCAATATATGCACCCCAAACACAAGGCTATCCGGCACAATCAGTTTAACGGATATATTTTTGAAGAAGTCATCCCGTATATAAAGACCCATACCTCCTGGGATTCCCCGATCATAATTTGCGGGGCTTCTTTAGGCGCCTTACACGCTGCAAATTTGTTTTTTAAACGGCCCGACCTGATTAATGGGGTAATCGCAATGAGTGGAGATTATAATTTGCAATCTTATACTAAAGGATATTACGATGAGGACGTCTATTTTAATTCCCCTATGTCCTATATGTCCAATATGCACGATGAATACCAGCTTCATCAAATCAGGTCGAGCGGGCATATTCATATCCTGACCGGATCCGGCAATTGGGAACATCCGCAGGCCTCGGTGGATTTTTCAAATGTATTAAATTCGAAAGGCATACCCCATGAACTGGATATCTGGGGCCATGATATGCCCCACGACTGGCCGACCTGGCGGGCTATGTTGCCCCACTATTTAGGCAGCCGGTTTTAGTTAATTGGGAGAATTAGTCTTTTGTAAAATTTAAAGTAGCCGAGAATATGTGAGAATAATTTAATTCTTTGGCCAGGTTGCCTATATTAGATAAGGCATAGTCGATATGCACTTTGCCAAAATGAACACCTACCCCTCCAAACAACTGTCCCCGGGTACTGAATTGGTTCACATCAAATTCATCCTTAATTTTTTGAATATTGCCATATCCTGACCTGAGAAAAACGATGTCTTTATACGCTAATTCCATGCCCAGTTTAGGTTCCACACTGGCAAACTCACTGGCAATAGGAGTATTCCTCTTTCCATCGAAAAATACATGCAGCCCCAATTCAGTGCCCAGCGAAAAGCGTTCGAGGGACCCCAAACGGTACCGTATTCCAAAACCAACATTTGGCAATGTTTTTTCCAAGGCGCTGACCGGGATAATATTCCCCGTTTTTTCCAATTGAATTTTTTGTTCCTCAGTAAAACTATACTTCCAGCCTGTAAATGTGGTACTCAAATCTCTACCATTGATCCCAAACTGCCAGGGGCCCCTGATCCATTGCAGACCAAGATCTACCCCAAACCCCCAGGCGGTCGCAAAAGGTCCGATCAAACGATGGATCAATTTGACATTACCACCTATCCGGTTGGACTTGTTGGGTTCGATCTTGCCAATTGCAGTCGCATAAGTCAACAAAAACCCATAATCGGCACTGGAAAATTCACTTACATTTTCAAATTGGATACTACCATCAGGCGCAACCAAATTCAGGGTATTCGGGATTTGGTCAATAGCTAGCCGGATCAAGCTGATACTGCCAACTGAAGCCCGTTCTGCATTCAACATTCGGGCAAGACCGACGTGATCATATTTACCGATACCTCCAAACCACTCAGAATGCATCGCCCCCAACTGCAAAGGCACCTGAATATGAGACAAGCCCGCCGGATTCCAATAAGCTGCATTGATGTCGTTTACGGAAGCCAGTACACTTCCTGCCAAACCATGAGCTCTTGCCCCAACTCCGATCTGAAGAAACTCGTTGGAATAGGAGCTTTGAGAAAGACTGAGCATGGGCAGGGACATTATTGCGGCATATACTATCCATCTCATGGTTCAAAGATAAGTGAATCTGATTTCTGCTGTCCTTTCCTTGGAAGGCTATACCCGAAAACAGCTATTCTGGTGTATATTTGGCAGGATAACGGATTCCTTAAAATGAAAATTAAACCAATCCTTTTTTCCTGTTTTTTCCTGATTTTATTTAATCAATGTGCTGCTCCGGTAAAGACTTCAAATTACTGGTCATCCATCGTCAAAAAATCAGTATCGGACAAAGCAATGGTAGTCAGTGCACATCCTATTGCTTCTCAGGCGGGCATGTATATTCTTCAACAGGGGGGTAATGCCGTAGACGCAGCTATAGCTGTCCAATTGGCTTTAGCCGTTGTTTATCCAAGAGCAGGCAACCTCGGAGGTGGGGGGTTTATGATTTATCGAAGTGCAACTGGTGAATTAAATACCCTGGATTACCGGGAAAAAGCACCGGCAGCAGCTTCCAAAGATATGTACCTGGATAAGGATGGTAATCCAACAACGATGAGCCTGAGTGGACATTTGGCGTCTGGTGTTCCCGGCACAGTCGATGGTTTGATTGCCTCACATCAAAAATATGGCAAACTCAATTTTGACCTTCTCATTGAACCGGCCATCCGGCTTGCCAGTCGCGGATTTGAAATAACGAGCGATGAAGCTTCAAGGTTTAATAGTAATAAATCAGTTTTCTTAAAATTCAATTCGCCGGAAACTGCGTTTATTCGGGCCGATGATTGGAAACAAGGAGATAAATTGGTTCAAAAAGACCTGGCCTGGACGCTTAAACAAATCCAAGAACGGGGAAGAGCCGGGTTTTACGAAGGGCCTGTGGCCGAAAAAATAGTAGAGGAAATGAAACAAGGGGGAGGTATCATTACCCATGAAGACCTGCAAGCCTATCATTCCCGGTGGAGAGTGCCGGTAGTTTCCAAATACAAAGAGTATAAAATTATTTCAATGCCACCTCCTTCCAGTGGAGGAATAGCATTGGCCCAGATGCTTAAAATGGTAGAACCCTATCCCATCCGATCATGGGGTCAGCGGGACTTACGCACCATACACCTGATGACTGAAATCGAACGAAGAGTTTATGCAGACCGTTCACAGTACCTCGGCGATATCGACTTTTACCCGGTTCCGCAGGATAGTTTACTGGATCCCAAATACATAAAATACCGCCTGCAGGATTTTAACCCGGACAGTGCTTCAAAAAGCACGAGCATCTATGCGGGTAATTTTAAAATAGCCCTGGAACATTTTGAAACCACGCATCTGTCCATCATTGACCAGGACGGTAATGCGGTCTCGGTGACCACTACGTTAAATGGGAATTTCGGGAGTAAGGTGGTCGTTGACCATGCCGGTTTTTTTCTGAACAATGAAATGGATGATTTCAGTGTAAAACCAGGTGTACCCAATATGTTTGGCCTGATCGGTGCAGCAGCCAACGCCATTGAACCGTCAAAACGAATGCTCAGTAGTATGACACCAACCATAGTGGAAAAAAACGGAAAACTATTTATGGTCCTAGGAAGTCCGGGAGGCAGTACCATCATTACTTCTGTTTTTCAGGTTATCCTGAATGTAATCGAATGGGATATGTCGATGAGCGATGCCGTGGCAGCCAGCCGTTTCCACCATCAGTGGTTACCAGATGAAATAATGGCAGAGGCCTCTGCATTTGATCCTAATCTGAAAAAACAATTAGAGATGATGGGTCATCGATTTCGGGAGATAAAATCCATAGGCCTGGTCGATGCAGTCCTTGTAAGGTCAGATCACCGCCTGGAGGGAGCTGCTGATCCCCGGGGGGATGACCATGCACAAAGATGGGAGAAGCAGAATTGATGACGAGGAAGCAACGGATGTCATTTTATGAAGCATCGGATGAGGATATGATGCTATGTCGTTTTGATTAAATGTTAAGTGACCACCTAAGCTTTGCTGAGTTCTATGATCTAAAGTGGTTCATGCTCTTATTCTTTCATTGAACTATAGAATCGGTCGTAGGAAGATTGGAAATGAGATATTCACTTAGAAAGAATCGTTAATTAAACCACATTCATTTACGATCTACTATTGACTATTGTTTACTGTTTACTAATCAATTCTTTTTTCATAAACCAATGCGGAATAGAAACTTCTTCGAATCGTTTACCTGATTTTTTATAGCCCAGTTTTTCATAAAAACTTACCGCGGTTTCTCTTGCATGCATGATCATTTCGGAATAACCGGCCCGGGCGCTCCACGTTTCACTAAATTTAACCAGAGCGGATCCTGCACCGGATTTTTGTTTTCCTGGCAAGACCGCAACCTGGCGCATCTTAATCTGGACCTGGTTTTGAGGACTAAGTACCAGACAGGCAATCAGGTTGGAATAATCATCATATAAGGCTAAGTGGATATCGGCAAATTCCTCTTCCAGCATCTCTATGCTGAAATCAAGCCCCAAAGGCTCCCGGAGCACAGCATATCTCATTCGCACGGTTTCATCGTACTCAGGGGTACCAAATTCTATTTGATATAACTTCATGAATGCTTAAATTCGTCACTTAAATATAATACGTAGAATGAAACCAATCCATTTACTCTTCCTAGGGATGTTGCTTGTTTTCCCTGCCCTGGGCCAAAAAAAATCTAAATCCACTCCCCCACCTGTCATGGATATCCGGACGGTAGTGGATAAAATGGCGGAGGAAGTAGACCCTCAGATTATAGAAATGAGGCATTGGTTACACGAAAATGCCGAATTGAGTAACCGTGAATTTAAAACCGGAGAATACATTGCCAAATACCTCAATTCAATAGGCATTGAAAATAAAACCGGAGTAGGCAAAACAGGAGTAGTAGGATTGATCAAAGGGGGTAAACCTGGCCCTACGATATTACTTCGTGCCGATATCGATGGTTTGCCGGTAACCGAAAGGGTTGATCTACCCTGGAAGTCCGTCAAAAAAGACCTGTATCAGGGGATGAACGTCGGGGTCATGCATGCCTGCGGCCACGATACCCATACCGCCATGCTGATGGGGGCTGCAAAAATTTTAAATTCCATAAGAGATCAGATCAAAGGGAACATTAAACTGGTATTCCAGCCTGCTGAAGAGGGCCCGCCTGCAGGAGAAGAAGGAGGGGCTTCACTGATGATCAAAGAGGGATTGATGGAAAATCCTGCCGTCGATGTTGCTTTCGGGTTGCACATCAATTCATCCACCGAAGTTGGACATATCAATTATAAGCCAGGTGGATCAATGGCTGCCAGTGATATTCTGAAAATCAGGGTAAAAGGGAAACAAGTTCATGGTTCTATGCCCTGGAACGGAATTGATCCGGTGGTGGTTGGGGCTCAGATCGTCATGGGACTACAAACTATAGTCAGCCGGCAAACAGACCTGACCAAAGAAGCTGCGGTGGTGACTGTGGCAACCTTTCATGCCGGAGTACGAAACAATATTATCCCTGAAGAAGCTGAACTTACTGGTACTATCCGGACTCTGGATAAAGAAATGCAAAAAATCATCCATGATAAAATCCGGTTGACCGTCACCAAAATTGCCGAAAGCATGGGGACTGTGGCAGAAACTGAGATTATAATCGGTAATCCCGTCACATTCAATGATCCAGGACTGACCGCCCAAATGCTCCCAACCCTGCAGAAAGTAGCTGGAATAAATAATGTACACCTGACCAAAGCCGTGATGGGCGCTGAAGATTTTTCTATGTATGCTCTTAGAGTACCTGCTTTATTCCTTTTTTTAGGTGGAATGCCCAAAGGGTCAGACCCGGCCAAAGCGGCCCCACACCATACCCCTGATTTTTATGTGGATGACAGTGGAATGAAGACTGGGGTAAGGACTTTGTGTAATCTGGCCCTGGACTATGCCGACCAATGGAAACCGGCAGGCTTATTATCTCCGGCTGCACAAAAATAAAAAGATCTAAAGTTTAGTTAAAATGAAAGAGAACCCAACTTCACCCGGATTGGGTTCGTCTACTTATATATGAAAAATCTATTAAAAACTTTACTCATCCTGGGAAGTATTTCCTGGATTTCCTGCGAAAAATCCGCAAATACCGAAGATGTGTCCGGAATTGTAGGGACCTGGAACCTGGTCGCAATCACAGGTGGTATAACCGGCGGCGGCTACCAAGCCAATTTCGATGCAATCCGTTTTGATAAAACACATTTTGATTTGTTGAAAAACAAAACCAGTATTTACAACGGCACCTATGTCCTGACTCCGAACAGCACTGAACCGGATACTTTTAAAATAACCGGTGCTGTTACCCTGGCAGATGGTTTCTTAAATATCAAAGAAAAGAAATTCGAAAAGGAAAAATCAGGCAACCTTTTTCTCTCAGAGCCTTGCTGTGATTTATACAACTACGAATTCACCAAATCTAACAATTAATAATCCCGGAATAATCCCCTGTTTCTATTTATGAATTGATGGGGGAAAACAAAAGAAATGGGTATATTTCTTAATCAGCTTAGTTATATCCTCAGTTTTTTGCAAAACTTCATCAATTCATCTTTACTTAAAGTATTCAAGCATCGTGATTTAGGCAATAATCCCTTACGCGCTGCAATCACCCCGTAACTAATATCAGCGATTGCACTGCGATTGTGCGCATCCGGATTAATAGAGACATATACCCCCTGATCAACACAACGGGGAATAAAAGAATAATGCAGATCAAGTCGCTGAGGGTTGGCATTCAATTCAATGGCAACTTGGTTGGCCTTGCAGGCATCGATAATTTTGACAAAATCGAGAGGATAGCCTTCCCGGGTCAATAACAATCTTCCTGTTGGATGGCCAATGATATGGGTAAACGGATTTTCGATGGCCTTGATCATCCTTCGTGTAGCCCTTTCTTCATCCATCTGAAAACCAGAATGTATGCTTGCAATGACCAGGTCAAACTTTTCTAAAATTTCAGTAGAATAATCCAAAGAACCGTCGCTAAGAATATCGCATTCAATACCCTTTAATAAATAAAAATCCTCCGCAGTTTGGTTGAGCTGATCGATTTCTTCCCATTGGGCATATAACCGATCCGGGTTCATTCCTTTAGCATAGACCGCCGCCTGGGAATGATCCGTTATGACCATATAAGAATAACCCATTTGTTTTGCAGCAACAGCCATTTCAGCCAAACTGTGAATACCGTCACTAAATGTCGAATGACAATGAATTACACCCCTGATATCCTGAGGCTTTACCAATTGATCAAGGTGTACCTGGTTATAACCATACGATTCCGGGATATCGCGAAGCTCGGGACTGAGGTAGGGTAAACCCGGGGCAATAAAGAACGCTTCTTCAGCGAGTGAATCCAGCCTAAGGTCAATATCTTTAAACCGCTCAATATATGTTTCAGGGCCGGTAGTCTCTACCAGTCTGGATATCCAGCCCGCGTCATCGACAAAATGAAACCGAACAGCTAGTAATTCATTCCAGATCCCATCCCAATAAGAATCTCCCTGGAAGGCCCATTGCAGGCCAAATTCTGTAAGCCGGGCTAATTCGGGTTTTTCACAGGTAGTTAATATTTCGGCCCGCTCCACCACAAACACTCCTCTTCTCAGTGGCCCGGTAACTATGGACCGGGAGGATTTTTGAAGTGCATTGGTCTTTTCAATAATTTGATTGGCGTGGAAACTGGCTTGGGTAAAAAGATATTTTCCCTGATTTGACTGCAAAAAACCAATAGCTTCTATCGCCTTTTGTTGTGTCTTTTCACCAAAACCTTTTAATTCAACCAACCGGTTTTCGGTGCAGGCATATAATAATTCACCGGGAGACTCTATCCCCAGTTCTTTCCAGATAATTTCTATTTTTTTAGGTCCCAGCCCTTGTAACTTCAGCATTTCAACGACACCAGGAGGCGTTTGAGTCAGGTATTTATCCAACGTGGGCATATGGCCGGTGCGCACCAGACTTTGTATCTTCTCTGCAATCGCTTCACCAATCCCTTTGATTTCCATTAATTCTTCAAGCGTATACTCTCCAAAAGGTTTATCCATTTTACGCAAAACGAGATAGGCATTCTGATATGACCGGATTTTAAATGGGTTTTCCTGGTGTAACTCCATGATCCTGGCTAACAGGTCGAAGGACAAGGCAATTTCTTTGTTTGTCACAGGTATTTCTTTTAGGGAGATTTAGGGAAAATGATAAAACGGACAGCACTTCGATTTCGATAAAAATAACCTGGCCCAACAGGTCTTCATCCACTTAAAATCGTTGCACAAAATAACTAATCTTAGCGCTATCTTTGTTTGAAATCGATATTAAACTAATCTATATATGAAAAATTTTTTAAACAATCTTTTTGGCAAAGCCAAGAAAGTCGGAGAAGAAATTGTCGACAAAGCAGAAGTCGCTCTTGAAGCCGCTAAGGATAAGGCGGAGGATTTTATGGAAGACCCCAAAGTAAAAGCGGCCCTCGATTCCGCTAAAGCCAAGGCAGCCGATTTTGCCCATGACGCCAAAGAATTCGGGTCTAAAGTAGCGGATAAGGCAGATGACCTGTGGGATAAAGCGGTAGATAAAGCAGGTGACCTGGCAGAAGATGCTAAAGAATTGGGTGAAAAAGTAGCCGATAAAGCAGAAGATCTCTGGGATAAAGCTAAAGATAAAGCGGACGACCTTTGGTCTAAAGAAGATCCGCTACCTGAAACACCAGCAACAACTCCACCAGCGGATCCTGCACCTGCAGCAGAGGCTCCTAAAGCCTGATCCTCAGCGACAAAATAAACTATTTTGAATAGGTCCAGGTCTGGTCTTCATATTCCATGACCACTTCTGTATCCGGGGAAGAATCTACTCTTCCGATTATACGATTGGGCAATCCCAGGCTATTGGCAAGTATTTGAATACCACTCAGACAGGTTTCCGTACCATAAATCTCGAGGCGGGTACCCATATTATAAACGTTGTACATCTCGGATAAAGAAGCCCCGCTGGATTTTCCGATTAAATCAAAAATTAAAGGAGGAGTTGGCAAATTGTTTTTGACAATCCTTACCCCTTTTGCAAATTTTAATACTTTAGAATGAGCACCTCCTGTACAATGTATAATACCATGTAATCCTTGAGTATCGCCTTTTAGCATAGGATAAAGTAAAGGCAAAAAGGTACGGGTGGGGGAAAGCAGCATCTGTCCAATGGTGGTATGGAGGTTGTTTTCAAGTTTTACGGGATCAGTCATTCGAGCGGTCCCCGAATACACCAACGCCGGATCAATACCGGTATCAAAGGTCTCCGGAAAATGTTGCCGGTAATAATTGGAAAGCAGGTCATGTCTTGCACTGGTAAGTCCATTGCATGCAATCCCACTGTTGTAATCCGTTTCATATACAGATTGCCCGGAAGAACCTATACCCAATACCAGGTCACCGGGTTGAATATTAATTTCAAAAACGGAAGACTTTTTAAGCGAACTATAGGCAGTAAATCCAACATCAAGGGTACGCACCACATCACCGACATCAGCGGTCTCTCCCCCTGCATGGTGGAGAACGATGCCGTAAGCTTTCAGCGTATTAGCAAATTCCATGGTACCGTCTATTATTGCTTCGAGGACCTGTCCCGGAATTAATTTTTTATTCCGCAGTATGGTATTGGAAATTACAAACTGATTGACAGGTGCACTACAAGCCATATCGTCCAGGTTCATCACCAGAGCGTCTTGTGCAATTCCTTTCCATATATTGAGGTCACCGGTTTCTTTCCAGTAGAGATAGGCTAAAATGGTTTTTGTCCCGGCAGTATCAGCATGCAACATCATGATGGTTTCCGGATCAACAGAAAAAGGGTCGGCCAGTATTTTGCAAAATGTATTGGCAAACAAACCCTGATCCAGCTTCCGGATAGCCTGGTGTACCTCTTTTTTATCGCTGGATACCCCTCTGGATTCGTATTTTGATGAGTCTTCCATTCCTGTTCAGTTCAGATATAATCATTGATTTTTATTCAAATATTCCCCTCCATTTTCCACCATTGAGCGCATAGATCGAGGTAATAAATATCAATAACCAGTAAATGCTTTCGGATGCCCAGGCCCAGATCAGGCCCATCTCTTTTACTTTGATGATATAAAAAGCACTCAGCATATAAATTACCGTGCACAAGATCTGAATATTTAATCCCTGAAACGAAGCCCCTGTCCCACTGAGCCCATTAAAAAAAATGGTAGCTACCGAAAACATCGCCAACAATACAATGATCACTGCAAATACCGGCTTGGCATCGTAAACTAGATTCATGTCTTCAGCCCCCAATAGCGGATACAATAAGATTTCCGGTAAAATCAGGAAAGGAACCGCGAGCATACAGGTCGTCAACAGGGAAAGTTTGGCTGTTTTCCAGATGATGGGTATTACGGCCCTCGATTTACTCTTGCCTATATAGCCACTCACCAGGGTTTGAATGCCGGCGGCATACCCCCAGATGGGTACGCTGAGTATCAAATAAGCTATTCGACCAAGATTAGAAATAGCCAGTTCCCGCTCCCCCATATTTTCAATCCATGAAAACAACAAAAACCAGGATCCCAGGCCAACGATGGATTGAATAATAAATGGCACGGAAACCTTAATTATTTGATGAATCGTTTTCCAAATTATGGGATGAAACTGAAATATATGGTAAGGGTTTTTCTTATTATCAAAAAAAATGTAAACGGTAAATATGCCCACGGCGATGATTTCAGCGAGGGTACTGGCCAGGCCTGCCCCACCAATGCCCATGGCTGGCAATCCAAAGTGACCAAATATAAATCCGTAATTCAGGATGAGGTTTATCAATATCAGCACCAGGGTCTGGTATCCGATAATAGAAGTACGGGCTACACCGGCATAAAGCGCCACATAGGCAACTCCCAAATAGCTAAAAAACACGCCCCAGGACCTGTATTTGATGTATTCGAGGCTATGTTGGATAATCGTATCCGATTTGGCCAGCATTCTGAAGAGGGCTTCACTGCCATACTGCATGAGCAGAAACATGATCAAAGCGATCAGCAATTCAAAAAAGATCATGGTATGGGTCACCTGGCCAATGGCCATTCTGTTTTTTTCTCCCATTCTGCGCGCAATAAAAATCTGTCCACCGCGCGAAAACCCATATCCAATTGCTGCAATGATCAGATAATAGACCCCCACAAAGCCCATCGCGGCAAACATCAGCTGATCATAATGGTACAAAAACAAACTATCTGTGAGAGCGATAATATTTTGTGAAGCACCGCCTATCATAATGGGTGCTGAAATCTTGAAAATATTACGATAGGAACTACTTAAATTCACAGTGCGGTTGGCAAAAATAACCCTAATCCTTACAAACCCGCATTTTTAACGTAGCAAGAAGCTGAATTTTTTTCAAAAATATATTGATATTAAATTGGTAATAAAACAGAACTCCATATAAATTTGTCGCATATCTACAGGATAACCATTTATCATCAATCCGGGTCTTAATAGATACTTTTATGAAGAAGAAAGAAGAAACTAAGGTAAATAAGAAAAGAGTTGTAAAGGACTATGAAAACCTGTCCCCTGAGCTCGCCAAATCACTGCATGCAGCTTACCCTGTAGGATTCGCTGATGCTATGATTTCTTTTTTTGACCGGGACGGCAAACGAGTTTCTGCCATTCCGTTTGAAACAAATGATATCTATTATCTGATCAGAATGGTTGAGAAAAAATCAAAACCGGTCAAAGATATTGCTGAACTGGACCCTGAGGCCGAAGTCGAAATACCTGCCGCCGACGAAGAAGATATCTTTGAAAGCGAAGGGGACATCGAAGAAACTGCCGGCGACGTATCCCTGGACGATATCGAAAATGTTGAAAGCTCGTTCCCGGATGATGACAACTATTAATACAATCTTGACCTAGATTGCCTGGTTCCTCCAACGAATTCTCCGAATTCCAACAACATGCCCATGAATTGATTGCAGTCATTGACCGTTATTTTGATGCCTGTCAACATGAATCCATTCCGGTATTAAAAGTGATTAATCCGGAAGAATCTTTTCAAACCTGGAATTCAGAACTTAACAATCCTACCCTATCGCTCCGGGATCTGTTTAGTAAAATCATTGAAAATTCTACTCATTTGCATCACCCGGGTTACGTCGGGCACCAGGTGGCGACTGCACATCCTTTGAGCTTATTGAGTGATATGGTGGCCTCCCTCCTCAACAACGGAATGGCCGTGTATGAAATGGGGCAGGTGTCCGTAGCCATGGAAAAGGCCATCTGCGAAAGGATTGGCCGCTTGATGGGATGGGACCATCAGGCAGGAGGGATATTTACATCCGGTGGATCCCTTGCCAATCTGACCGCATTGCTGGCAGCGCGCGAAAGATATTCCAAAGGAAAATATTGGGAGGAAGGGTATTACCAGGCTCCTGACCTGGCAGTAATGGTTTCCAGTGAATCACATTATTGTATTTCCCGTGCCGCGAAAATTATGGGGCTCGGACAACGTGGCATGATTCTGTTGCCGGTAAACAATAAATTCCAAACAGATATCGATCAGATGGAAGCTTGTTATCAAGCTGCGGTGGAGCGGGGACAAGAGGTATTTGCATTTGTAGCCAATTCCGGGAGTACAGCCACCGGATCCTATGATGCTTTGGTACCCATTGGTGAGTTCTGCAAAAAACATAATATCTGGCTGCATATTGACGGGGCCCATGGAGGTGCTGTTGTATTCAGTGAACACCACCGGGTCTTGCTCCAGGGCTCATCCCAGGCTGATTCCATTACGATTGATTTTCATAAATTATTACAATGCTCGATCTTGTGTACCTCCCTGGTATTTAAATCCATTCAGGACTCCTATCATACCTTTGCCCAGGGAGCTCAATATCTGTTTTATGAACCGACCGACGAATGGTTTCAGGTAGGTAAAAGGACTTTCGAATGTACCAAAACGATGATGGTATTAAAAGCGTATACCTTATTACATCAATTGGGAGAAAAAGCTCTCGGGGCCAACGTGGAACAACAATACCAGCTGGCGCAGGATTTTTCAGATTACCTGATTCAAACCGGTGTTTTTAAAATAGCCTGCCCTCCTCAATCCAATATTGTATGCTTTCGTTATGTGCCGGATGATGTACCGGTTGAACAAATCGATCAGCTCAATGCAAAGATCAGGGAGCACCTGGTTTTGGAAGGTAATTATTACATAGTCCAAACCACCATCCAGGGTTCATATTATTTCAGGACCGCATTAATGAACCCGCACACTACCCTCGCCCATTTAAAAAAACTTGCGCACCATATCATTTCTCTCAAGTATTTAATTTCATGATGATTATTATTCCTGTTTTTCAGGTTGACGCTTTTACAGACCAGGTTTTTCATGGCAACCCTGCTGCTGTTTGTCTGATGGAAGATGAGTTGCCGGATGATATTTTGCAATCTATTGCCGCTGAAAACAATCTGGCCGAAACTGCCTATGTCTGGACCCAGGGTGATCACTTTAAGATACGTTGGTTTACTCCTACGGTCGAAGTGGACTTGTGCGGACATGCCACGCTCGCCAGTGCGTATGTATTGTTTTTTAAAAGAAATTATGAGAAACAATCCATTTGTTTTGATTCGCGCAGCGGACCATTGTATGTTTCAAGAAAGGATGAATTATTGACGTTGGATTTTCCTAAAGACAATTTAGTTCCGGTTGATTGTCCTGCTATCATTACGGAGGCTTTGGGTCTTCCCGTTCAGGTGTGTTATGTTGGTAAATCCGATTATCTCGTCCTCATGGAATCGGAAAAACAATTGGCGGCCCTCAAGCCCGACCTTCATCTGATCGCCCAATTACCTTCACGTGGGTTGATCGTTACTGCCCCAGGAGATTCCTGCGATTTCGTATCAAGGTGTTTTTTTCCTCAGAGCGGGATAGATGAAGACCCGGTTACCGGCAGTGCACATACTACCTTGACTCCGTTTTGGGCTGAGCGATTAAATAAACTGTCCTTCACAGCCCGTCAGATTTCTGCACGAGGAGGTACATTATTTTGTTCCCTGGAAGGCGACCGGGTCAAAATCGGGGGTTATGCCCGTTTGTTTTTAAAAGGGACCATCCATCTGGACCGGTAACTGTTCCATAAATTTCTGAAATACTCCGACCTCTTTTTCCCAACACAATTCTTTGCGTGCCTCCAGACAATTTTGCATCCGTTTTGAATATAATTCCTGGTCCGCATACAGTTGATTTATAGCAGCCGATATGGTTTGTTCGTGGGTATCCGTCAACAACGTCGCGACCTGCCATCGTCGGTTGATAGCCCTGTATTCCGGAAAATCAACTGTAATCGCAGGTAGCACTGCCATGATATAGTCCAGGTTTTTATTGGCTAATGAAATCCATGAATTGCGGTGTTCAGCATTCAATAAACTAATGCCTATCCTGGCCTGATCCGTCAGCTTTTTCAATTCATCCGGGTGCAGTTCACCGGTAAATTTAATCCGATGAGACAAGCCCATAGATACAGACAAAAACTCCAGCTCATTTTTTAAAGGTCCGTCACCGGCTATGATCAACTTCATCGGAGGATTTACATATTGAATAGAACGGATAAGGACATCCAGGCACCTTCCTTCATTAATGGCTCCCTGAAATAAAACCATTTCTGATTTTATTTTATCATCAAGCGTGGAATACGCTTTTATGGTATAAGGATAGTTGTGTACTATCGACGGGACTATGCCATAACTTTCATTCAGATATCGTGCAACACCGGTGGTGACCGTAAGGACATGTTTTAATCCGGGAACAGCTATTTTTTCAATGGTTTTCCAAATATGCTGCTTAAACGGCCTGGCATAGAGTTCAGGCATATAAGGAAAGATTTCGTGACAATCCCATACCAAAGTTTTGTTCCGGAGATAGGCTGCCAACCTGACAGCCGGCAATGTATCCAGATCTACTGAGTATAATACGCTGGAGCCGGAAAACAATGCCCTTACAAAAAATACAAGGTTGATCACCCCATAAAATAAAAGACCTTGCTCAAATATTGTATTTACGCGGAGTACCTTATAATCAGATCTTGCCAGGGGTTTGGATTTTTTTTTAAGCCTTCCGATAAGTGTTACTTTCCAACCCATATGGTGCAAAGCACCGGCAAACCGTTGCATCCTTTGATCAGTGACCAGGTCATTGGAAACAAATATCGAAATGGATTTCACGCGTTCAAATGTAGTCAATGCCGTTGGAATTAATCCGCAACCGGACGTCGATCAGGGGTTTGAAGATGGATGACCATTTGTTGATCCATATGGATCAGGTTTTCGCCTTCCAGCAACTCCAGCAGTTCAATGATTTTGTCTTTTCTAAGCACTGAAAAGGATGAAACCAATTCCTGCAAAGGCAAGGTGGTTCGTTGTTGGATCATGGTCAGGATTTTTCCCTTATAAACGAGCTCCTGATCTTCATCCAGCTTATATTTTTTTAAACAGTTATCACAAATGCGGCAATCTTCTGTATCCGGGTCACCAAAATATTCCTGCATGATGAGGCTGCGGCATTGATCGGATTCAGCATAAGACCAGATTTTTTCAAGTTGGACTTTTGCCCTGTTTTTTCTGAAAGAATACCAGGCCTGGTCGATCTGCACAGCGGATTGTTTTTGGCGTTCGCCTTTAAAAAAAATCCTGGCCTGATCCGATTTGGATTGATACCGGATTATACCGGATTGATGCAGGGATTGAAACAACATCGCCACATCATCCTCGTGAATTTCCATCATTTTCGCAATTCGGTATTCTGAGATTTTGACCGGCTGATAAAACACCCCCTCGTAAGACCTCAATATGGCTTTAAGCAAGGCATCTTCTTCTGCATGTTTGACCTGATACCGGTATAATGTTTCTTTATCGGCTATAACCTGCAGCAGCGATGGCTGGTAAACCCCGTCATGTAAAACAATCAAACCGGAGTGCTCCAACACTTTCAAAGCTTCTATGGCAGGCAGGATAGAAAACTTATACAGCTCACAGAATGTGACCAGGTCAAATGGAAAGGACTCTTCGGATATACTGCCGGTGGCCATCTGATAGTTCACCGCAAGGGTTTGATATACCTGTTTGATAAAATCCAGCGAAGGGAAATTGGCTTCAAACCGGTCCATCATGGCTTTTTTATCCCCGGGTCCGATCAATAATACGGCATAAGACTTCATTCCATCCCGTCCGGCACGACCAGCCTCCTGAAAATAGGCTTCCATACTTTCAGGAGTATCGAGGTGGACTACCACCCGGACATCGGGTTTGTCAATACCCATACCAAAGGCATTGGTAGCACAGATTACCTGAACTTCATTGTTTTTCCAAAGATTTTCGCGTTCGACCCGCTCATCCTGACTTAAACCTGCATGGTAATAAGTTGCCTTAATCTGGTTTTGATTAAGGTATTCCTGTGCTAGTTTTGCGGTCTTCCGATTACGAACGTAAACAATACCGCAGCCCCTGACTTTTTGCAGAATGGTTGTCATTCTGGACCATTTATCTTCTTCTTTCAATACCAAATAAGCCAGATTATTCCTGGCGAAACTGGATTTGATGATGTTCTCTTCCCTGAATAATAATTTTTCCTGGATATCACGGGTTACTTCCGGTGTGGCAGTTGCAGTCAATGCCAGCACCGGGGTATCCGGCAACCACTCCCTGATCCTGGCAATTTCAAGGTAGGATGGTCTGAAATCATAACCCCACTGGCTAATACAATGGGCTTCATCTACAGCGATTAAATTGATCTTCATACGGATCAGTCTCTCCCAGGCAGCGGGTGAAAACAATCTTTCTGGTGACAAATAAAGCAATTTGGTGCCACCATGAAAACAATTGTCCAGGATACGATCAATTTCTTTACGGGACAGCCCGGAATGAATAAGTTCTGCCGGAATCTTTTTCTGTTTTAAGTGCTGTACCTGGTCATTCATCAAAGAAATCAACGGGGAAAAAACCAGGCACAAACCTTCATTACAAAGTGCAGGAACCTGGTAACACAAGGATTTACCGGCGCCTGTAGGCAAGAGGGCCAGGGTGTCTTTGCCCGCTAAAATGGAAAAAATAATATTTTCCTGGCGGGTCCGGAATGTTTGGTACCCCCAATATTTTTTTAATATGGAATATGGCTTTTGTTCGTCCACGTCGACAACAAAGATCCAGAATTTTTAGAGAGTCGTCAATTTCAGAACGCCGGGCAGCCTATGGATTTACCTTTTCCCTTATTTGCTTCGGGCACTATACCGTATGAAATACCCAATTTAATGGAAGAATAAAGGTCCTTTACATTGGTAAACCCATGATATCCATCCAGGCAGTCACTAAAACTCATGGATACTTCGGCCTGAAGAGTAGCTTGCAACAACTCACTCACCTGCAGGCGAAAACCACCGCCAAATGGAATATTAAGGTTGAACAATGGACAATCCTCACTGATATCGGTATTATTGATGGTAGTTTTGGTTGCTGATATTCCACTCATTACAAAAAAGGATGCTTGTCTTTGTATGAAATTAAAATGAAACGGATAATATTCACCGCTAACCTGAAATTCCATAAACGAGTATTTAAAATCTGTGGGGGTGCGACTACCTAATAATACTGGATTCAAATGGTCATCACCGGCAAAAGACGAAAAATAAACAGAGGCTTTTATACCAAAAGACTGGTTGACCGGCCTGCGGATAAAAATTCCAAATCCGGGATTTGCCAGGATACGAAAGGTGTCTCCAAATGAATAAGAGGGATAGTCGCCTTGCAGTAAGGTCGCCCCCAACATTCCGCCGATCTGAATATTCTGGCCTGTCGATCTGGTAAAGATCAGGGAAAACAAGGGCAACAGCAATAATACCTTTTTCATGGGACCATTAGCTAACGATAAAAATTCAGGCAAAATTATCTAATCTTTCCCAGCATACGGTCATATTTACCCATTTGGCAATGAATCAAGTGAATTATATGTTAAAATGGGTTAATCCATCATCTAATTTTGGTGAATTGGAGTTATTTGTGATATGAAATTTTCACTAGGAATAATTATTACTGTTTTCCTGCTTTTCAAGCAACCTCTGGTTGCCCAATATGACCCGCAGCACCTGATCAATTGGCAACTAAAAGATCCCGAGAGTAAAATGCCCGGAGTAAGTGCAGATGAAGCCTACAAAACCATTCTGAAAGGGAAGCCCTCTTATCAGGTTATAGTTGCAGTTATTGATGGGGGTGTTGATGTACAACACGAGGACCTCAAACAAAATATATGGGTCAATCCCAAAGAAATTCCCGGCAATGGAAAAGATGATGATCAAAACGGGTACATCGATGATATTTACGGTTGGAATTTTATTGGTAATGCGTCCGGGGCCAATGTACACCATGATACCTATGAAGCCACCCGAACACTGGGTACCTGGAGGAAAAAATACCTGCATGCCGATGTGACCAAATTAGATGCAGCAGCCAAAGCAGAACACCAAAAATACCTCGACCTGGAAAAAAACATTGAAGGCAAACGGGCTGATGCAGAGGCCCAGTGGAAAGACCTGCGTCGCAACGAGACCATCCTGCTTGAAGTAGTGGATGCGGTTAAAAAAGAATTAGGTTCTTTGCCGCTTAATAAAACCAACCTGGAACGAATTGATACTACGAGCAATATGTATGTCAATATTGGGCAAAAAATTTTGTTGAGTGTGCTGGAAGAACAGCCTTATCTCAACTCCTTTGACCAGATTAATCAATCCATCAAACAACAATACAGCGGGCCCCGGGCTGACCTGGAAGCAAAGTTTTTATACCAATACAACGCGGATTTTGATTCCAGAAAAATTGTAGGTGACACGTACGAAAACATCAACGAACGTTTTTATGGCAACAACGATGTAAAAGGACCTGATGCATTTCACGGTACTCACGTAGCCGGCATTATTGCTGCCGTTCGGGACAATCGTATTGGTATGGACGGCGTGGCTGCCAATGTAAAAATAATGGCTCTGCGGGCAGTACCGGATGGAGATGAGCGGGACAAGGATGTGGCCAACTCTATACGATATGCTGTTGACCAAGGAGCCAAAGTGATCAATATGAGCTTTGGCAAAGGCGAATCACCTTACAAAAAAGCGGTGGACGATGCCATTCGATATGCCGAAAAACATGATGTTTTATTGGTGCATGCTTCAGGCAATGCCGGAGAAGATAACGATGAAACCACCCATTACCCGGTCAAAACCCTTGACCGCAAAGGGCTATTTGTAAAAAAAGAAGTTAAAAACTGGTTGGATGTCGGTGCCCTTTCTTTTACTATCGGATCGGACATGGTAGCCTCCTTTTCGAATTACGGTAAAAAGTCAGTAGATATATTTTCTCCCGGAGTGCGGATCTACAGTACAGCCCCTGATAATAACTACGAATTTGCAGATGGCACCAGCATGGCTTCTCCGGTGATGGCTGGGGTGGCTGCTTTGATCCGATCCTATTATCCTAAACTGAGTGCCAAACAAGTCAAAAAAGCAATATTAAAAAATGGGAATGTCTCCAATATAAAGGTTAATAAACCGGGTTCATCCGAGACCGTACTGTTGAGCCAACTCTGCAAGTCGGGGTCCTATGTCAATGCCGTGAAAGCACTGGAAGCTGCGTCTAAAATGAAAGGATCAAAAGTATTTACCGGAACTGCCACTACTCCAAAAGCCTGAGTTTCGACCATTCCTTTTAAAATTGGGTAAATCTGGAAAATACCCCTGCTCCAGGGAACCCGGACATACGGGTTGTAAGCTGACCTATTTTAGATTAACTTTATAGGTTAGATTATGGCAAAACCAGATTGGAATTATATTGAAAACTTTATCGATCCCGAACTCTTCCAATCAGGATATGAATTGGCTGAAGAAAGCCTGCCTGACGCGTTAAAAAGTGTAGATCAAAATATTTATAAAATCAACTTCTCTTCTCCATCGACAGGAGCGATTGAAGCGGAATTAGTGTTTGGCAGGAAATACGTGAGTCAATACCGATGCGATTGCACGGAACCCAAAAAACCATTGTGCAGGCACCTGGTCGCAGCGGTGATCCTGTATCGAAGGAGTAAACTGGAGTTGCCTCCCGCCCCGGTTGGTTCGTGGCCAGCAAAAATCACCATATCTTCTATTCTGCATCAGGTGCCTAAAGACGATCTGGACCGTTTCCTGCAACGATATGCGAGGACTAATAAACATTTTGGTCAGGCACTAAAATTACATTTTGCCTCCAGGATACACGTTGCCTCGCCTTCGGATAAATACCGCGACCTGATCAAAGGGATGGCCCGATTAGTACCCAATGCGCACGGAAAGTTACCCAAACCGGCGCTTGCTTCTTTATTCTGGCTAAGTGAGGAATTGTTGCTGCAGGCTGAAGATCTGATCGCTTTGGATAATCCAACAGAGGCTTATGCCATTTGCCTTGAATTGTTATTAAAATATATGTCCATTTACCGGAAACTGGATATCCATTTTAATGAATTTGAAAAGTATTGGATTATACTCCATCAACGGATTAAAAATATAGCGGAGTTTAATCTGGCTCCTGATTTCCGGGCAGAAATGGAACAAAAACTTTTTTCGACGTTTTGTGAACCCGGATATCCGTTTATTCATTCCCCGCATAACCTCTTTGAATTTTTATATCCCAGGCTGGAAGAGGAACAAAAAAGTATCCTGGAACAAAAATTATTGGAAAAACTAAACAGAAAAGAGCATAATCCCGTACCACTGGTTGCCGTGCTGAAGATTGCCTACCGGTATCAGAATCAGGCCTTACTGGACCGTACATTGGAGGCACATTATGAACCCATGCGGTGGATGGCTGCCCTCGAATTGTTGTTGGGGCACCAAAAGGAATATACCAAAACCCTTGGGCCCTGGTTAGTTAACCGCCTGAAAGATGAATATTGGAAGGTAAGGCTAATGGAAAAATTGTTTACCTGGTTTCCCGATGAAAACTTTACCATGGATTACGCTTCCAGGCTTCTCACTGCACAACCCGATGAAAAATATGTCAACTATCTCTTAAGTCATGGGATCAAACCTGCCCATGTTGCTCAATTGATAAAACAATCCTCCAGTCCGCGGCGCATATCCGTATTAATCGGTTTTTACCTGCAGCATGACATGGTTGATGAAGGCAGATCCCTGGTCGAATCCCATATTACCCTTGATTTATTAAAATCCATCACTGCAAAATTTTTAAATATTGATCCGGAATGGTTGGAATCTATGTATCAGGTTCAGCTCCGGTCTTACCTTGACCATCACGTCGGGCCACCGTCCCAGGTGCAAGTCCAATCTATCATATCCTATCTGCGTATGATCAAAGCGGTCAATCTGGTGGACCGTTTGGAAAAATGGCTCAAAAAAAATTTTCAGGATCATACCAGCCTTTCTGTAAGTCTTATTTAAATTACATTTACCACTAAAATCCAAAACCATGTATTTCAATAGGCTGATTTTTGCTCTACTTTTCCTGAGTGTAATAGCTTGTAAAAATTCTACCAAAAACGTCGAAGCGGGTCCGGCTGCCGATGCAAGGACTGCAGCTGTAAAACACGAAAATCCGGATTGGGATGACCAGGCTGTAATGTATGAGGTCAATATCAGGCAGTACACCCCGGAAGGCACTTTTGCAGCATTTGGCAACCATGTGGATCGTCTGGCTAAAATGGGTGTTGACATTTTATGGTTGATGCCGATATTTCCGATCAGTGAAGAAAAAAGGAAAGGCAGCCTCGGCAGTTATTACAGTGTAACCGATTTTATGGAAACGAATCTTGAATTCGGAACCAAGACGGATTTTAAAAATCTGGTGGAAAAAACCCATGCTGCGGGCATGAAAATAATAATCGACTGGGTACCCAACCACACGGGGTGGGGCCATGTGTGGATCACATCACACCCCGATTATTATACCCAGGATTCAGCCGGCAATATTATAGACCCTATCGACCCTGCTACCGGTAAGTCATGGGGCTGGACCGACGTCGCTGATCTCAATTATGACAATCACGAAATGCGACAGGCGCAATTGGATGCCATGCAATATTGGATCAGTGATTTTGATATCGATGGTTACCGTTTTGATGTTGCCCATAATGTACCGGCGGAATTTTGGAAATCGGTCTCCGATAGTTTACGCACGATAAAACCGGTTTTACTTTTGGGGGAAAGTCAGACCCCTCAATTCAGAAACAACGGATCGTTGGATTGTGATTATGGATGGGATTTTCACCATTTGTTTAACGATATCGCCAAAGGAAAAAAACACGCGCAGGACATTGACTCTTTGCTCGTCAACGATCGAATGAAAAACAATAAAGGTTACCACATTTACTTTACCTCAAATCACGATGAAAATTCATGGTCCGGCACTGAGTTTGAACGTATGGGAGCCGCGCATAAAACCATGGCCGTCCTGGCATTTACTTTTGATGGTATGCCCCTGCTCTACAGTGGCCAGGAAGAACCGCTCAAAAAACGGTTAGCTTTTTTTGACAAAGATTCTATTGGGTGGAAAAAATATGCCTATAATGATTTTTACCAGGCCTTATTTGATCTTAAACAGCAAAATAAAGCCATGGGCAATGGCGCTGCAGGGGTACCCCTGGAGAAAATCGGAGTCCATCGGCAAGTATATGCCTTTAAAAAAGAAAAAGATGGAGAACGTTTAATCGTCATCCTCAACTTATCCAATAAAAATCAATCCGTGGTATTAAACCAGGATATCCCCGAAACCAAAGAAATCTTCAGCGGAAAAACTATGGCATTTACCAAAGACCAGAAAATCATGCTCAAACCCTGGGAATACCAGGTATACAGCAATTAATTAACCCAATGAAATTGGAAGTCTGGGCAATTGGTAAATCATCCCACAATTATTTAGAGGAAGGGGTAAATCATTATCAACGAAAAATCAAACACTACCTCCCCTTTGAATTTATGGTCCTGCCTGAAACTAAACAAATCAAATCTGCGGATAGAAACAAATCCCTTCAACTTCAGGCTGAACTGATTTTGTCCAGGTTATCACCGGATGATTATTTAGTATTATTGGATGAAAAAGGCAGGTCTTTCACCTCGGTTGCTTTTTCAGCTTACCTCAACAGATTTTTAATATCCTCCTATAAAAGGGTCATTTTCCTGATTGGCGGGGCCTATGGTTTCCATGAAAAAATTTATGCTCTGGCAAAAGAAAAACTGTCTTTATCTGCTATGACACTCAACCACGATATGGTTCGGCTTTTTATACTCGAACAAATTTACCGGGGCTGCTCTATTTTGAAAAACGAGCCCTACCACAACCATTAATCCAGGTCAAACTCAAACCATATGTCTGTAACCCTTCTCCTTGTAGCCATCAATATCATCATTTCCTGGCAAGCTTTTCAAAGGCCTGACATGATGGAAAAATTAAAACACTGGCCCTATATTGAAAAAAGAGGCTCAGAATATATCCGGTTGCTCTCCGGAATGTTTTTACATGGAGATTATATCCACCTGGCATTAAACATGTATGCTCTTTATAGTTTCGGTACACTCGTGGAGAACCAGTTTATGTCCCTTTTTGGATCTGCGGCTGGAAGCGTATTTTATCTGTTGTTGTATTTATTGGCTGGTTTATTTGCCAACCTCATGACCTATCACAAACATCAGGACCATGCTACATTTGCCAGCGTAGGGGCATCCGGAGCCGTATCAGGGGTCATGTTTTCTTTTGTAATTTTTTATCCCTGGGTAAAATTATTATTATTCTATGTAATACCCATACCGGGCATCATTGCTTCAATCCTGTTTTTATTGTACTCCAGCTACGCCGCCCGTAAGGGACATGGATTTATTGATCATACAGCGCATTTCTGGGGTGCCGTGTTTGGATTTATCTTCACCATTTTGTTGAAACCCGCTTTGTTCCAGTACTTTATCCAACAAATCTCCAACGGAATATCTTTTTGATATAGAATTCAACAGGTTTTACCGCATGGTCGCCCTCACCCCGTATTTTACGACCTGGGGATTCAGTTGGTCGGATTCCACTGCTCCGTCCTTTAACCGGACTATACGGTGAGCGTGTATGGAAACATCGTATTCGTGGGTGACCAGGATGATGGTATTACCCTGGGTATGGATCTCTTCAAAAATCCTCATGATCTCATCACTGGTCTTGGAGTCCAGGTTTCCCGTAGGTTCATCAGCGAGAATGATGCTTGGATTATTGACCAAAGCCCTGGCAATAGCCACTCGTTGTCGTTGGCCCCCGGAAAGTTCATTTGGCTTATGGGTCATACGGTCACCGAGCCCTACGATTTCAAGGACATACTCCGCCCGCTCCAACCGGCGGGATTTACTTTGACCAGCGTAAATCAGCGGGAGAGCCACATTATCCAAAGCACTCAGACGGGGCAATAAATTAAATGTCTGAAATACAAATCCGATTTCTTTATTTCTGATTTCGGCCAGTTCGCTGTCATTCATCCGGCTTACATCATTGCCATTGAGGTGATAAGATCCACTGGTGGGAGAATCCAGACAGCCCAAAAGGTTCATTAGGGTGGATTTACCGCTTCCGGAGGGACCCATGAGCGCGGTATATTCATTTTTAAAAATCTGGAGATTGACGCCTTTTAATGCCTCGACGGTATCCATTCCCATGATGTAGGTCTTGGTCAGGTTCTCAATTTCAATTAATGCACTCATTGTTCGATTACTTTAGGAACTAAGAAATAATGATCATCTTTTACCCGGGCATTTTGTAAAGCCTGTGCCGTGGTTAACTGGGTACCGGAAACATCTTCCCGGAGGAAAACCTGTGTCGTCCCCATATGGACCAAAGGCTCCAGTCCGTCGGTATCAATTTCCCGGAGTTTGTTTACCATCTGAAGAATGTTTTGCAGATCTGTTTGCATATGCACCCGTTCTGAATCAGTCAATTCCAATTGGGCTAAAGATTCAAGCTTTAAAATTAGATCGCGGTTTATTTCCATGATAAAATATTAGATAAGAGCCCTGAAATGATCGCTAAAGGTACGATTTTAAACTTTTACCCGGTTTCAAAGTGAAGCCTTATCTTGCAACGGGATATGCAGTCTAATCCGATCAAACACATTGCCGTTGCAGGAAATATTGGTGCCGGTAAGACATCGCTGGCAACTCAACTGGCGAAACATTATCGTTGGGAAGTGTTGTATGAAGATGCCTCCGAAAACCCCTATCTGTCCGATTTTTATTACGACATGAACAGGTGGTCTTTTAACCTGCAAATCCATTTTTTACACAGTAGGTACCGTCAGGTCCTGTCGATCCGGGCAGGTACACAACCGGTGATTCAGGACAGGACCATCTATGAAGATGCCCACATCTTTGCCCCCAACCTTTATGAGATGGGGTTGATGACCAAACGCGATTTTGACAGTTATCAGCATTTGTTCCGCACCATGGAAGCCCATATCGACCCGCCTGACCTCATGATCTACCTCAAAGCCAATGTGTCTACCCTGGTCGACCATATCCAGACGCGGGGAAGGGACTATGAGGGTAATATGAGCCTGGATTATCTCAAAAAACTGAATAAAAAATACGATGATTGGATTGAAGGATATCCTTCCGAATTACTCATTGTACCTATTGATGAACTGGATTTTATAAACCGGTCCGAAGACCTGGGCAAAATAATCAATCTGGTGGACAGTAAAATTTATGGGCTCTTCTCATCCCGCTAATCTATTCCTATGAAAACTCCATTACAAACTTTGTTGAGTTTACTCGCTTTAATAGCTTGTAATTCAAACCCTCAAACCGAATCTAACATGTCAAAAAGCCTTTTTAAGCCCGGCCAATATAGCCCGCCCGTTGCCAAAGAAATAAATAAAGAACTGACCATCAGCGGGGAAACCCGTATAGACCCCTACTATTGGCTCAATGTCAGGGAAGACACCGCGGTCATTGACTTCCTGGAGGCCGAAAACCGTTATGCAGATAGTGTCCTGCAACCAGTCAAAAAACTTAAAGAGGAACTCTTTAATGAACTGAAATCGAGAATTAAAGAAGATGACAGTACCGTACCTTACTTTAAGAAAGGATATTTTTATTATACCCGGTTTGAAACGGGGAAAGAATATCCCATATTTTGCCGGAAACACGGATCACTCGAAGGAAATGAACAAATCCTCCTTAATGTCAATCAACTGGCCCTGGGACATGATTATACTCTCGCAGGTGGCATCGAGATCAGTCCGGATGACCGTTATATGGCCTACATCTCCGATACCACCGGACGGAATTTATTTACTGCCTACATCAAAGATCTAAAGACTGGCAATCTATTGCCAGATCAGTTTGAAACCGCAGGAGGTTTGGAATGGATTAATGATTCCAAAACACTGATCTACGAGACCAAAGACAATGTAACCTTAAGGACTGATAAAATCTGGCGACACCAATTGGGATCGTCTAAAGATGAACTCTTGTTTGAAGAGACTGATGAAACAGCCTATTGCGGGATACAGAAATCCAAATCCGATGCCTATATATTTCTTAATCATGGATATACCCAAAACATCGAGACTCATTTTATGTCAGCAGATAATCCTGCCGGCAAATTTGAACTGATCAAACCCCGGGCTAAGGATTTTTATTATAATGTCGGGCACTTTGGAAATGATTTTTACATTCTAACCAATAAAGACGGAGCTAAAAACTTTAAGTTGATGCAGACGTCTGTCAAACAATATCAGATAGATAACTGGAAAGATGTAATTGCTCACGACGAAAACGTCCTGATTGAAAACTTTGATATTTTTAAAAACTATCTGGTTGTTCTGGAACGTAAAAACGGACTCCACCAAATCCTGATCAGAAAATGGGCCGATGGTTCCGAACACTTTCTGGATTTTGGAGAACCTACCTATGCTGCCCGGTTTGGGGAAAACCCGGAGTTTGACACGGAACAATTGCGATATATATTTAATTCTTTTAAGACTCCGCCCTCGACCATTGATTACCACATGTCTACTAAAGCCAGGGAAGTTAAAAAGGTTCAACCGGTGTTAAATGGCTTCTCAAGCGAAAACTACGAAACTGAGTTTATCTGGGTCGGGGCTCAGGATCAAACCAAAGTGCCCATGTCCCTGGTATATCGCAAAGGGACTAAAAAAGACGGGACAGCCCCTGCCTATCTGGTGGGTTATGGGTCATACGGCAGTACCTATGATCCTGATTTTAATTCCAATTGGATCAGTTTACTCGACAGAGGGTTTGTTTGCGGAATAGCCCATATCCGGGGCGGTATGGAAATGGGTTTTAAATGGTATGAACAGGGAAAGATGTTCAACAAGATGAACACATTCACTGACTTTATTGACTGCGCCCAATGGCTGGTTGATCAGAAATACACCTCCAAAGACAGGTTGTTTGCTACCGGCAGGAGCGCAGGCGGTCTTCTGATGGGTGCGGTCACCAATATGCGACCTGACCTTTTCAGAGGCATTATTACGGGAGTCCCTTTCGTTGATGTATTGACCACGATGTCGGATGCCTCTATACCCCTGACTACCGGGGAATATACAGAATGGGGCAACCCGGCAAACAAAGCGGAATATGATTATATGAAAAAGTATTCGCCCTATGACAACCTGGAGGCGAAGGAATATCCGGATATCTATGTCAGTACTTCCCTGAATGACTCGCAGGTTCAATATTTTGAGCCGGCGAAATATGTGGCCAAATTGCGCAAAATTAAAAAAGACAAAAATTCACTTTTGCTGATTACCAATATGACTGGTTCCCATGGAGGTTCTTCCGGACGCTTTCAACGTTTGCACGAGAGAGCAAACGAATATGCTTTCATGATGGGATTGATGGGGATTGCCGATGCCAAAATCAACAATTGATGCTGCGTCAATCAATCCCAAGACATCAGGCTTTGGGTTTTACCTTTCCTGTTTGCGGAACTGCTTGGTTTTCAATTGACGAATTCTGTGTAGGACGGCTATTTTCAGCTTGAGGAAAAGCCACAAAAAACAAGGCGGCTATGACTGCCAGATGAACAATAATAGTCACCATCCAGGCCGTGACCTGGTCGTTTCGCTCATTTATTTCTGATGGTTTCATACTTAATAGTTTAGTAAAAAACGTGCCAATCCGTGTAACATGGTATTAATTTCCAGTTAAAGATTAGTGAATAAGCCAGTCTGAAATCAAATAAATCGCAATTTATTTGTTCCTGGTCCTGTGGAAGTACTATTTAAATGCAAACCGCAGAACTTGCTCTTACGCAGGAGCTCTGGTTTGTTTTTCATATATAATAAATAAATATTTTATAGGTAAAGTTGAATTACCGTTAAAACATATATATTTGCCACCGTGAAAATGCAATCCAGCTTCGGTTTTTATTTTAGCTACTATTATTTACCTAATGGGATGACCGAAGTTTGATACAAATTCAACAAGAAATTTAAACTGAAGGGAGTCCTTGAAAAAATCGAGGCTCCCTTCAGTGTTTTTAGAACGGTATGACTAAAACAAAGATTATAGAATCCAATGACTTAAGAGCCTTACCCCGCGTAGCTATACAAGGTTATAGGGGTGCATTTCATGACATTGCCGTGCAGCGGTATTTTGGAAAAGATGAAGCTGAGGTCGTGGAGATTGATACTTTTGATCAGATCGTTCAAAAGGTAGAAACCAAACAGGTCGAATATGGTGCTATGGCTATTGAAAACACCATTTACGGCATGTTGATGCCCAACTACAATTTGTTGCACAAATCGAAAGTTTTTGTTCTTGGTGAAGTTTACCTCAGGATTAAACAAAACCTGATCACCTGGGCCGATCAGAATATTGAGGAATTGAAAGAAGTACACTCCCACCCCATCGCTATTGAACAATGCAGGGAGTTTTTCAAAGCCTATCCTCATATCAAACTGATAGAAAGTGTGGATACGGCATATAGTGTAAAGGAGATCCGGGAGAAACGATTAAGATCAAGAGGAGCTATAGCCAGCAGTCTGGCAGCGGAATTATATGGCATGAAGATTTTAGTCCCTTCTATCGAAACCAACAAGAAAAATTTTACACGATTTCTAGTCATTGCCAGAAAATCCAATTCCCAACCTCAACCTTCAGCTAATAAAGCATCTGTAGTATTTAGCCTCGCACATGAAGTCGGTAGCCTCCACCAGGTTTTGTCCAGGTTATCGTCTAATCAGGCCAACCTCACCAAAATTCAATCCATTCCCATTCTGGGCAAACCCTTTGAATATGCTTTCTGGGTTGACCTGGTGTCAGAAGGGAGCGAACAGCTATTAAATGCCATTCAGTCTATATCACCTCTGATCCACGACCTCAAAGTATTAGGCATATATCCAAAAGGTAAACATTATGAACATTAGTCCCTCTCTGCGGATCGGAACAGTAGAAGAATATTATTTTTCTTCCAAACTTAAACAAATAGCCGGTATGCGGGCTGAGGGTGCCGATATCATCAATCTGGGGATCGGCTCACCCGACCTCCCACCTCATCCCGAGGTCATCGAAACCTTGTATCAATGGGCTTTAAAACCCGACACCCATGGTTATCAAAGTTATCAGGGCCGTCCGGAATTGAGACAAGCGTTTGCTCAATGGTATCTAAAATATTTTAAGGTTGCCCTGGACCCAGATAAAGAAATATTACCGCTGATTGGTTCCAAAGAAGGGATCATGCATATTTCCATGGCTTTTCTCAACCCAGGCGACCTGGTGTTGATCCCCGATCCGGGTTATCCGACCTATAGCGCAGCCACCAAACTTGCGGGAGCTAAACCGGTGAGCTATGACCTGCTGCCTCAAAACAACTGGCAATTGGATCTGGATTCATTAAGACATATTGAAAAAGACGAGATCAAACTGATGTGGATAAATTTTCCGCATATGCCCACTGGCCAAACGACCAATATGGAATTTTTAAAAAAATTGCTCACCTGGGCAAGGGATAGGAACATCCTCGTTTGCAATGACAACCCCTATAGTTTTATACTCAATCAGAATTATGTTTCCCTGCTGGCAGTACCCGGCGCAAAAGACCAGGCAATAGAACTGAATTCGATGAGCAAAGCCCAAAATATGGCCGGTTGGAGGGTCGGTGTAGCCATTTCTAATCCCGACTTTATCAACCATATTATCCGTTTTAAGAGCAATATGGACAGCGGTATGTTTTTACCGGTTCAGATGGCAGCAGTAAAAGCTTTACAATTGGACGAATCCTGGTACAACCAACTCAACGAAACATACGAAGAAAGGAAAGAGGCAGCCTGTCAGATCATGGATGCCCTCGGCTGTAGTTATACCCGGGACCAACAAGGGATGTTTATATGGGCAAAAGTCCCTCAGGGGGATGGTTTTTCCTGGAGTGATAAAATCCTGAATAACACGCATGTATTTATCACGCCGGGTGGAATTTTTGGAAAAAACGGCATCCCTTATTTAAGGATTTCGTTATCTACCAAAGTGGATACGATGCAAAAGGCCTTGGCCAGGATCATTAATCATAAATGGGTAGAAGGATGAAAACAATGTGCCTTATAGGTGTTGGCCATATCGGTGGCTCATTGGCCCTGGCCCTGAAAAAAGCCGAACTGATCTCCCGTGTAATCGGTGTAGATATCAACATCAAACATCTGGAACAAGCCAAAGAACTTGGATTGATAGACGAATATGCCTCGTTGGCTGATGGCGTTAAGGCCTCTGATTTTGTTGTCTTAGCTGTTCCCGTCAATACCATGTTGGCTTTGTTGCCCCAGGTATTGGACCTCGTGGATAACCAAACCGTCATAGACGTTGGATCGACCAAGGCAACTATCCTCAAAGGGGTCCAGCACCATACACACCGTTCCAATTTTGTCGCTACCCACCCTATGGCCGGCACCGAGTTTTCAGGCCCGGAAGCAGCGTTGGCGGACCTGTTTGAAAACAAAACCTGTGTGCTGGTGGAAACGGAAAAGAGTGACCCCGCACGCCTCAAAGAAATAATGGATTTATATTCAAAGCTTCAGATGCATTTAGTTTACCTGGATCCGGATTCCCACGACCTGCATACAGCTTATGTTTCGCATATTTCACACATCAGTTCATTTGCTTTGGCATTGACTGTACTCGCCAAAGAAAAAGATGAAAACCAGATTTTTGAATTGGCCAGCGGGGGCTTTAGTTCCACAGTTCGTTTAGCTAAAAGTTCACCGGAAATGTGGACTCCGATTTTTGAACAAAACAGAGATAATGTACTCGATGTGCTGGACGAACACATCAATACCCTTTCCCGGTTTAGAAGTCTATTGATCAAAAAAGATTTTACCACTTTTAAAAAATTGATCCAGGAAGCCAACCAGATTAAAAAAATACTTAAAAACTAAATCTTAGAACTCAATTAATAAATTTAAAATTATTTAATTCAAAATCATATGGAAACAGAAGCATTATCCATCCGGCCTTTTACCGATCAGGTATTCAAAAGACCTTACCTGATTGCAGGTCCCTGCAGCGCCGAGACCGAAGAACAGGTTATGAGTACCGCAGCTCAAATGGCTGAACAAGGCATCAAACCGGATTTGTTCCGCGCCGGGATATGGAAACCCCGCACCAGGCCCGGTAGCTTTGAAGGCATCGGCAGGCCCGGCTTAAGCTGGCTTAAAAAAGTAAAAGAAGAATACGGTTGGAAAACGACGGTCGAAGTAGCAAACACCCAACACGTTTTCGATTCGCTCAAAGCAGGAGTCGATGTGCTGTGGATAGGCGCCCGTACCACGGTCAACCCTTTTTCAGTGCAGGAAATAGCGGATGCCCTCGTCGGTGTGGACATTCCGGTTCTGGTAAAAAACCCAATCAATCCTGATCTGAGCCTTTGGATTGGTTCTTTGGAGCGTTTAAAAAAAGCAGGTATTACCCGGTTGGGGGTTATACACAGAGGGTTTAGTGCTTTTGGTAAATCCATTTACCGTAACCTGCCTCGCTGGGAAATTCCGATAGAACTCATCCGTCAGTTTCCAGAGCTGTTTATCATCTGTGATGCCAGTCATATCTGTGGAAACCGACCCGGATTATGGGAAGTAGCCCAACGGGCAATGGACCTCAATTACGATGGGGTCATGCTGGAAACCCATTGTAATCCTGACGCTGCCTGGAGTGATGCCGCACAACAAGTGACCGGATCAGGTCTAAAAAGTATCCTTGACCGCCTGACTATTCGGGAAGAAAAATCAGCGGACCCAAAATTTATAGACAATATTGAAGACATCCGTCACCAGATCGATGTCATTGATTCCGAAGTGCTGAATATGCTGGGTGAGCGCATGAAACTTGCTGATAAAATAGGCATGTTTAAAAAACTCAACAATATCAGCATTTTGCAATCCGGTCGCTGGAATGAAATCATCGAAAAAAGCCATGAAAAAGGTAAAAAACTCGGCTTGAGCGAAGAATTTATTACCAAAATATTAACGGCTATCCACGAAGAATCCATTGAGCATCAGGAAAGAATTATGATTGAATCTTAATACGAAGGTTGAATTGTTGAATTGTCAAATTGCTGAATTGGCCAACCACCATCCACCAACCACCACCAACCATTATGAACCTGTCCTATTTTATCGAATTAGCGGACTATAATATCTGGGCCAATAAGGAGGCTATCCTTTGGCTGGAAAATATAAGTCCTGAACAATGGGCTCAACCCGTGGTCTCCAGTTTTGGGTCAATAGAAGCCACTGTCTTTCATCTTACCGGAGCTGAAAAATTATGGAGAGAACGGTTAGTAAAAATTCAATCACCGTCTTTCCTATCTACAGAACTCCGTGTAACTAAGGCCGAATTACTTGGTTTATGGATGGAGGCATCCGTTTTGCTCAGAGAAGCAGTCTTTCAATTTGATCCGGAACAGTTAAATGATGTATTTGGTTTCAGAAGGTTGAATGGAGATTATATGGAATTGGCCTATTATCAGGCTCTGGCCCATATTTTCAACCATTCAACCTATCACAGGGGACAGCTGCTAACACTGCTAAAACAAGTAGGGTACCAGAAGATTACCAGCACCGATATGTTATTTTTTTTCAAAAAATCTCATAACGTTTAACTGCTATCGAAACCATTTTACTGATCAGAGCTGTCTGAGTTTTCCTGAACCAGAAATTTTTGACTCAATTTTAGGGCTGCCATAATAATAGATATCTCCACTACCTGAAATATGGGCATCCAGAAAGTTGGATACTTTGACGGTTATGTTGCCTGATCCACTGATATTACAATCCGCGTTATCCATATTAAATTTGGCAAGTTCGATATTCCCGGATCCGCTGAGGAAAATTTCACTTTGTTTAGTGTGACCACCATCTATTTCAACATTACCCGAGCCGCTGACCCGGATATCAACAGCATTGTTAATCTCGGCATGTTCTATTTCAATGCTGCCGGATCCACTGATACCTAACTCCAGGGTAGATTCAACCACAGCACCGGAAACATCAATATCCGATGAACCACTGGTATGGATTGATCTTAATTTGGGGCCTGAAATATTGAGTACAATGTCGTTGCAATTTCGGATGTTCACCGGTTTGCTCCATTTGATTTCCAGGACATCATCGTCTACTTTGGTTTGTAGCACTTCCAGCACATCCCGTTGAGCAAATACTTCCACTTTATATTGGGGGGCTACCGGGAAGTTTATCTGGCCACAAATGCTCACTTTTAATCCCACAAATCCCGTTCGGTTGCGGATTTCGGATACCACCGGGCCTTCCCCTTCTATTTTTTCACAAGAAGGAAGGATCAATAAGCCACCCAGCAAAAGACTTAAATATATCACCGCTTTGCTGGTGCTGATTCTTAATAAATTACGATTTTTCATTTTTTAGTAAATTTTTCAAATAAAGAGGATAATGGTTTCAAAAGGTTGCATGGTTAAATAAGTATTCAAAATTACTTTTTTGCAACTGGGTGGAGGTGGTTTTTCGCTCCTTACCCCCCCGGCGACGCTGACAGTCCGGTTTTAGACTACAAAATCCACGTTCCCCTTTGGACAGCTTTTATATCTTTGCCGGGTGGAAAACCTGAGCCGCTTGCTGGCAATCTACCGGCAAGATGCACGTGTGCGTGAGATTTCAACTTCCTTAACGACTCCACCGTCCCATCTCCATATCACAGGAATGGTCGGTGCAATGGAATCCTTTTGCCTGGCCGCAACGGCACTCAATCATCCGGGGGTCCACCTGATCATTGCCAGGTCCAAGGAGGAGGCCGCTTATTTGCTGAATGATCTGCAAAACCTGATACCCAGCCAGGCCCAATTGTATTTTTTACCGGATTCTTTTAAGCTCCCTGGAAAATTTGAAGAAATCAAAGCCAGTCAGGTAGTAGAGCGGACCGAATGCATCAATCAATTGTTTCACCTCAGTGCCCGCACTTTATGTATTATCACTTATCCTGAAGCTTTATTTGAAAAAGTAGTAGGACCGAAAGCTCTTGAAAAAAGCCGGATAGAGATTGAAAAAGGCCATGAAATGGACCTTCGTTTTGTGATGGATCTGTTGACAGAATATGGGTTTAATCATACGGATTTTGTCACCCAACCCGGTGAATTTTCAATCCGGGGGGGTATTGTGGATATTTTTTCGTTCGCCAACGATTATCCATACCGTATCGAATTGATTGATACTGAGGTCGAAAGCATTAGGATCTTTGATCCGGAAACCCAGCTTTCTGTCCGTAACCTGGCAAAAATCAGCATCCTTCCCAATATTCACACGGAATTCAATCAATCCGAAAAGGTATCAATATTTGAAATACTACCACCCGGAACAACGATCTGGTTGGAAGATATTCAATTCATGTTGGATCGGCTTCAGGATTGTTTTGAGAAAAGCCAATCCGTGCGGGTATTCGAAAAAGATGAAGACCAACAACCAGCTTTTGCAAAAATCTTTAGAGAAAAAGCATTTGTCTATCCCAGGGAAATCACTGAAAAGTTGTTGAACCATCCGTTGATTTTTTACCGGGTCAAACCTGATCTGGAATTGCACGACCTTAAAGAAATAAAATTTCATTCCAATCAACAACCGAGTTTCAACCGGAATTTTGAATTATTGATCCAGGAGCTCAAATCGAAACAAGGAGCGGGATACGAATGTTTTATATTTTCCGATAACCCAAAACAATTAGCCAGATTGGATGCCATCCTGCAAGACCTTAAGGCGGGCATTATTTTCCATCCGGTCCCGGTTGCCATTCACCAGGGCTTTATCGATTCAGATCAGAAAATCCTGTGTTATACCGATCACCAGATATTTGAACGATTCCACCGATACCGGTTAAAAGAGGGATACCAGAAAGACTCCGCACTGACTTTAAGGATAATTCGTGAACTTCAACCGGGTGATTTTGTCACCCATATCGATCATGGAATAGGGAGGTTTTCCGGATTGGAAAAAATTGAAATCAATGGGAAGACCCAGGAGGTAGTCCGGTTGGTTTTTAAAAACAATGATTTATTGTATGTCAGTATCCATTCGCTTCATAAAATCAGCAAATACATCGGTAAGGAAGGCACCGAACCCGCACTGAATAAAATTGGAAGCGATACCTGGTCCAACCTTAAACGAAAAGCAAAACGACAGGTCAAAGATATCGCACAGGAATTGATTAAGCTTTATGCTAAACGGAGGGCCAGTAAAGGCCATGCCTTTGCGCCGGACAATTATATGCAATACGAGTTGGAAGCTTCCTTTATTTATGAGGATACCCCCGATCAGCTTAAAGCCACTCAGGAAGTCAAACAGGATATGGAAAAACAATATCCCATGGACCGGATGGTATGCGGTGATGTTGGGTTTGGAAAAACAGAAGTGGCCATCCGGGCTGCGTTTAAAGCTGTTTTGGATGGTAAGCAGGTGGCCGTCCTGGTACCTACCACCATCCTTGCCTTGCAACACTATAAAACATTCAACGACCGGCTCAAAGAATTTGATCCCAGAATAGATTATATCAACCGCTTCAGATCGACTAAAGAAAAAAATGAAATCATTGAAAGGACAAAGGAAGGAAAAGTCGATATTCTGATAGGCACCCATGCTTTGCTCAGCAATGATATCCAGTTCAAGGATCTGGGGCTTTTAATCATTGATGAAGAACAAAAATTTGGCGTTGCGGCTAAGGAAAAACTGAGAAGCAGAAGGGTAAATGTCGATACCCTTACCCTCACGGCAACTCCTATTCCCAGGACCTTACAATTCTCTTTGTTATCCGCCCGGGATATGTCCATTATGCGCACTCCCCCATCCAACCGCCAACCGGTACATACCGAAAGGGTAACGTTCAGTGAAGAACTTATCCGGGATGCCATCCATTATGAAGTCAACCGCGGTGGACAGGTATTTTTTGTTCACAACCGGGTTGCCTCCCTGCCAGAGCTTACTGAAATCCTCCGGGAACAATGCCCATCGGTGGAAATCGGCATGGCTCATGGTCAAATGGAAGCTAAAAATCTGGAACAGTCTTTATTGGATTTTATTGACCGGAAAATCGATGTATTGGTCAGCACCAATATCATCGAAATGGGGCTCGATATCCCCAATGCGAATACCATATTTATCCACAATGCCCATCAGTTTGGTTTGAGTGATATTCACCAACTGAGGGGCAGGGTCGGACGGTCCAACAAAAAAGCGTACTGTTATCTGATAGCTCCTCCGGCGGCTACATTGACTTCTGAAGCCAGGCATCGGTTAAAAACAATCGAAGAATTGTCTGATTTAGGATCTGGATTTTATGTATCGATGAGAGATCTGGATATTCGCGGTGCAGGTAATATGTTGGGGGCTGAGCAGAGTGGTTTCATTTCGGATATTGGATTTGATACGTACCAGAAAATCCTGGATGAAGCTATCCAGGAACTGAAAGAGGATGATTTTAAAGACGTGTTTAAGGAGGAATTGGAGAAGAAAAAAGATTTTGTCCGGGATTGTACCATTGATACCGACGTTGAGTTGTTGATACCGGATACCTATATACAAAACACGCCTGAACGGCTCAGTATCTATACCGAACTGGATGCCATCCTGGATGAAGCCGGGATTGACAAATTCCTTATTAAATTAAAAGATCGGTTTGGACAGATACCTCATCAGGTCATGGACTTATTTGAAGGATTGCGTGTCAGATGGCTCGGTAAAAGGCTGGGCATGGAACGCATAATATTTAAAAACCACCGGTTGAGGTGTTATTTTTTATCCAATGCCAAATCCAGTTTTTTTGAATCCGCTTTTTTTCAGGAATTACTTAAACTGATCACTACCCCGGAATATAAAAAAGACTGGCACCTCAAACAAACACACGAAAGCCTGATTCTGGGCAAGGACCATGTAAAAAACCTCAAAGAGGTAAAAAAATACCTTGACCTGATATTGGAAAAAGTGGAAATTAAAATTAAATCATCTCCCCCTTAACCCTTAACCCTTAACCCTTAACCTTTAACCCCTTCCTCCCTCCTTTCTCCCTCCTTCCTCTCCCCTATTCCACCTCCTTCGCACATCGGCAACCCACATGGAATAAACTCGTTTCCGGGGTGGTAAAAGATCTGGCTGAAATCTGGTACCCATGGCAATAATTCGGAGCGCATAAAAACGACCCTCCGCGCATGGCTTTTTCAGTCGATATTAAAAAATCACCGGATGACAATTGTCCGTATTCGAAGCGCCAATTGTCACACCATTCCCAAACATTGCCGGAAAGGTCTTTGAACCCCAGAGGGCTGATTTTAAAACTGCCTACCGGGGCTACCGATTCAAATCCATCGAGGTTTTTAAATGAAATAGGGAATTCACCCTGCCAAACATTGCCGTTGATTTTGTCCCCGTTTTCCCAATCTTCTCCCCAGGAATAGGTTGACTGATCATTCTGTCCGTTCCGAGCTGCATGCTCCCATTCCAACTCATTGGGCAATTTTTTCCCTTTCCATTTGCAATAGGCCGTGGCATCAAACCAGGAAATCTGAGTTACCGGATCGTTTTCCGAGGACCCCGGTGAATGTGGCCCCTGCGGGTATTGCCATCGGGCACCATCCACTAATCCCCAGGTGCGGGATTTCATATCAAATACGGCAGCATTGCCAAATTTTTCGGCCTCCGTTTTAAATCCGGTCTTTTCAACAAACGCTCTGAAATCCACGACCCGGACTTCGGTGCTATCCAATAAAAAACCTTTGATAAATACCGAAGCGGATTGGCCGGTCTTAGGATCCAGTACATCCAGCTTGCCGGGTGGTACATAGATCATTCCTTCATGCTTCGATTTTAGATTTGATGCCTCCAGGGGATTGTGTGAAATTGAAGCAGTTAAGGCAAATCTTCCGCTGGTTGCGGGTTCTATTTCATCTTTCAGCCTGGTTTTACAGGACTCGACTGCTAATAAAAAAGTCAGCAAAATAAAAAAACGACCAAAGTCCTGATTCATCCTACAAAAATAACAGGGATAACCAATTGGAATGAAACTCCGGGCCATCTTATTCTTGTTATAAGGTTATATTGCAAGACATGAAGTGGAAAAATACTTGTACCAGGATTCTAAGAAAAGGAGGGTTATCCCTGGTCTATTCGGCGCTTTTATTGTTTTATGCATTCCGGCGTTCGGATTTACCCGTTTGGGCAAGGAGCATCATCGTGGGCGCTTTGGGATATCTCTTGACACCTATAGACACCATTCCTGATCTTACTCCTTTTCTTGGATACACAGACGATCTGGGTATTTTGTCCTATGCTTTGGTCATGATAGCGGCTTATATCAATGATGAGGTAAGACAAAAAGCCCAACGTAAACTGAATGCATTGACCCACTCTCCTTTTAATGGAGAAGCCATCGCACAAGTCGAAAAATTTTTATAAAAAAAGTTATAACTCCAGTATACCGTCAGGAAGGTCGAGGGTGACCGATTTTTGAACCGGATCCAAACCCACAATGAGCTCCTCTGCCAGCGGCAAGGCTATCTCCTTTCCATTAAATTCAACAAAAGCCAACAGTTGAGAAGGCATTTCTTCAATCCGGCTTATAACCGCTGAAAAATCCGTATGAAGATCATGAATCGTGAATCCTATCCATGTATTTATTTCTTCGGACTCTTCGGTTTCAGCAATGCCGATCATGATTTGACTTTGAAGCACAAAAACTTCCTGATGGATCAGGGATTTCGCCAGTTTATTGTCTTCCAGATCTTCAAAAATAACCAATACCCCTTCCGATTTTTCTTCTTTTGAAACCATAAAAAAAGGAGCCCAGACCCCATCGATCTGCATGAGGCATTTATCAATCAAAGACCAGGTGGTTTCGAGCCCGGGGTAAGTATCAACCAATAAACCACCTTGATAACCAATGGTTTTTAGTATCCTCCCGATGGGCACCAGTTGTGAACCAAAATCCGTTTCCACTAATTATATTTTGTAACCTGCTGCCTGAAAATATATCCTTTGGTTGCCCGGGATCGCCAGGGTAAAGTAGTGCGACTGCAATCATTGACTGTAGCGTTACAATCCAGGATGATCATTTCTTTATATACTAAACCTACTCCTTTGGCATACTTTTCCACAGCATAACGACGGGAAATAATATTGTCTTCATCGGTCTGCAATACCGTGATGACCTCGGTAAAATTTAAAGTCCCCGATATAAACGTACCGGCCGGTTCCCGGATCCGGAAAGATTCCCAATCTTGATATACTTCTATCGATTCGCCTTCAACGTCAAAGATCTGATCGGTATTGACATAGGCCAGGCCATTCCATGATGAACCTATGGTCAGTGGAAAGACCAGTTTAATAAAAAACAAATTAGATTCATTGCGGATTGCTTTTTGTCCTAATATCCGGGCAGTATATGTTGCTGTGGGTAGCCAGGCCTCTGTTGTTTTTTTACGTTGCGATCGGAGAATAGTATAATAAATTCCCAGGCTGTCCATACTTTGAGATACAATTTCTTCACGGGCAAAAAACCGCACTGAATCTAAAAACATCCCCTGCCGGAATAAAATGGAATCTGCTTCGAATTCTACAAATTTGCCTATCTGCAAAGGGAAGTATGTTTTATCGGATTCGATATCTATTTGAGTAGATTCATTTTTTACACAAGATGGGGCAATCATTAAAAACAAAACCAAAGCAAGAATAAGGCTGAACTTCATCAATTCTGGTTGAGGGTATATCCGGATTGAATAATTCCACCACCGATGACATCATCGCCTTCATAAAATACTGCAGATTGACCAGGTGCTATGGATTTAGCGGCAATATGAAACTTCACACTCGCCGTCGTTTCCGTATGGCTATCCAGTAAACCCCAGGTGCCGGCATCGCGGTAGCGGATTTTTATCACACATTCCAGGTCTCTGGGGTTGGTATACTTTTGCCAATTGGTCTTATACACTTGCATTCCATTGCGTTGAAGTTCATCTTCCTTACCCAGGACGACCAGGTTTTGTTCAGGCATGATTTCTGTAACAAACATAGGTTCACCCAGATGAATCCCCAATCCCTTCCTTTGTCCAATCGTATAAAACGGATATCCTTCATGTTGGCCCAGTACCTTTCCTGCTGCATCAATATAATTTCCACCTTTGAGCTCCAACTCCAATTCCGGCCTTTTGCGTTTCAAAAACCCGCGGTAATCATTGTCCGGAACAAAACATATCTCATAACTTTCTGCTTTTTTAGCGAGCTCATCATAACCTTTTTCTGCAGCATAAGCCCGCACCTGAGGTTTTACGAGATCAGCCAAAGGAAACATTGTCCGGTCCAGGCATGCCTGGGAAAGGCCCCACAATACATAGGATTGATCTTTGGAGGTGTCTTCAGCCCGGGCTATATATTTCCTGCCTTCGTGATTTTTGACCCTGGCATAATGACCTGTGGCAATCCATTGGCAATCGAGGGCATCCGCCCTTTTCAACAGGGCTTCCCACTTGATATGGGTGTTGCAAAGTACACAGGGATTGGGGGTCCTGCCGGCGAGGTATTCTTCAACAAAATTGTCGATCACAAAATCTCCGAATTCTTCCCGGATATCAAAAATAAAATGGTGAAATCCCATCTTGACGGCGACGGCGCGGGCATCATTGATAGAGTCCAGACTGCAGCAGCCGGTCTCCTTTTTATTTCCTCCGCTGTTGGCATAGTCCCAGGTTTTCATCGTAATGCCTACGACTTCATATCCCTGTTCGTGCAACAGCATAGCCGAGACAGTACTGTCTATACCTCCGCTCATGGCCACCAATACACGCCCGTTTTTGCTCATAATAATAAGGGGGCAAAGATAAGGGGAAAGGCTTATAATCTATTTTAAATGTGGTCCACGGGGATTTGTTCGATCACAATCAGAAATGTAATCGGATTGCGAAAAAGGTATGGAAACTTAAAATTTGGGGACACTGGTTTTTCAATAGTCGTCCCACCATGGGCTTGGAAAAGCAGTTTTAAACCCTTATAAGTACCCGGGGCTCCGAGCATCGGAGCATGGCCATTACTGACCACCCCGATCCCAATCGGGGCGTGTCTGCCATTCGCCGTGTATTGACCCCTCCAAATAAACCCGGCTTTTCATTTTCTTTAACCCAGATTTCAAATACAAGCAACTTGTAGAGTTTACCATCTAACTTTACGCATTGCTCCAGGTACAGCCCTTGCAAAGTATCCACCCCGTAAAGTATCTAAAAAATTTTCTCAAGCCACTGAGGCCTGTACATAGGCAGTTCTGAATATTGGTTTACAAACTTCGGCTATAAAAAGTAAAAAATCCCTCTATCCCGTAGGGATTTACTATAGGTAAAACACCTAAGGGTATATACGGCGTGTTATAGGTACGCCCTGTCATACATACTGAGGCCTGTACATAGGCAGTTCTGAAT